>CDYR01008032.1_pt1 | contig 24812 bp, 17 predicted proteins | sample 557691 | NCBI WGS metagenome assembly CDYR01 (sample SAMEA3182103, study PRJEB8094) | gut metagenome | biome: human; feature: gut; material: Stool; isolation source: human stools | place: Canada | collected 2013-02-19 | reverse complement strand
GAAACTTGCATCTTAAAGCGTTTAGCTTTAAGATGTTATACCACAAAATCTGATTTAACCGCAACGTTTCGATTTTTGCCTGCAAAATAACTGTTCTTAACAGCGAAACGAAACTTGCATCTTAAAGCGTTTAGCTTTAAGATATTGTACCACATTTCAGCTCAAAATTCCAGTATATAAGCGCATTTATTTTTAAAACTATATTTCATTGGCATATATAAAAAATGCAAAAAATATAAAGCAATCAAGTTAAATAAATATTAAAAATCACACATAAATAAATCGGCACGCATATTTGCATATGTTTTAATATTAACCTTATATCCTGAGGCATTAAAACGACGAAATCAAATAATTTATGTATGCATAAAAAAATAAGCCCGGAGTTAATCACTCTGGGCTTTAAAATATAATTTGCTTTACTTGGTTATGGTACAATTCATAAAGTACTTGTAACCGAGAGGATTCGAGTAGAAACCTTCAACGTTTTTACTAATCATATAAATATCGGTATAGAAATACAGTGGCATAATACAACCTGTATCCATAATCATGTCCTCAGCGATATGCATAAGCTCATAGCGCGTATTTGTATCGGAACAGGACTTGATAGTAGAAATAAGAACATCGTATGTTTCAGCCCACGTTCCGTCTATAACCTTAATATCGTAGCCCTGAGCAGTAAGATCAAGGTCATAAAGCTTCAAAGCTGCATGCTCGCCTTTTCCGAACTGCACATCGTTATTTCCGGAAGACGTAGTCCACATGTCGAGGAAGCTGATAGGATCATTATAATCCGCAAGCCAGCCATTTCGTGCTATTGAATAATCACCGTTTTTACGTGTATTGAGGAACGTATTCCATTCCTGGTTTTCAAGATTAATTGTAATACCGACAGCCGCAAGAGCAGACTGGAGATATTCACCGACCGCCTTGTGATTTTCATCAGTATTATAAAGATATGTCAGCGTCGGGAAGTTGGTAAACTTTTCACCGTCATAATTATAGTATTTTTTCAGTGTCTCAATCGCGGAATTAAAGTTGTCAGCAAAAGCATCAGCAGAAACATTGTAATAGCCGACAAATTCGTCATTGTGTCCCGCGGTCTCATAGAATTCTGTTCCGTCGGGGTTTGTCATGCCCATCGCAACAAATGAGGAGGCAGGAAGCTGACCGCCCTGAGCAATCTTCTCAACAATATAGTTACGGTCAAACAAAAGGGTAATAGCTTTGCGGATTTCAGCTTTTGCGGTTTCCGCCTCAGCTCCGGTAAGAGTGCTGTCAGCGGGAAGAATCGCTTCGTTTATGTTCCAGCATGTGTAATAGGTACCGAGCTGACCGACAACTTTAAACTCGTCCGGATTGTTTTTCTTGAGGTTTTCGATCTCATTTGTCGGAACAGTGTCAATAAGCTGCCACGTACCGTTACGGAAATTTGAAAGCATGTTATTTGCATCATCAGACAAATAGAACTTAATCTCCTCCATAGTGACAGAATCAGCGTCAATATAATTTTCGTTCTTCTTGAGAGTTATAACACTGTTGTGCTCCCATGCCGACATACTATATGGACCATTGCAGATGTATTTGTCGGGAGAAATAGCCCACGATTCATCCGAGACAATATCCTCGCGTACAGGATAATATGTCGGGAAAGCAAGCAGCTCATTCCAGTAAGAAACTTCGTTTGTAAGAGTGACAACAAGAGTCTTGTCGTCTTTAGCCTCAACTGCGAGCTTTGCGTCGGGATTTACCGGTTCTTCAACAGCATTGCCCTTTTCATCAACCTTCGGCTGACCGTTGTCATCTAAAACCGGCTTGGTTTCCCACATCTCGGCGTATCCTTTTACGTTTTCAAACATATTGTTGTAGTCGGCAGCAAGCTCAAAGGATGCGGCGCGATTCCAGGCAAATACAAAATCGCCCGCCGTAACTGCCTTACCGTCTGACCATTTAAGATTATCTCTGAGAGTATAGGTATAGGTAACAGTACCGTCGGCGTTTACAACCCCTTCGGCAAGCTCAGTTGCAGAGTCGGCTACAATCTGGAGATTACCGTCCTTGTCCTGGCTCCACTTTGCAAGGCCTGAGAACAAATGCGCGAGCATAGTAGCACCGTCAACCGCCGAATTGAGAGCAGGATCGATTGTGTCTGGCTCAGACGCCAGACATACTGCAAGACTGTTTTCGTTGCTTTGAGTCGTTTTTCCGCCGCTGCAGGCCGCAAGAGAAAACAACATAATCACCGATAACATAAGAGCGATTTTCTTTTTCATAACAAATCCTTTCAAAATAAAATTTATTTCAAATGCCCGGAAAATATCCGTGCCGGACATATGATTGCATAATATTTACGCTGTCGTCAGTTTATCTGCTCAACTCTGTGACATGCGACGAAATGCCCCTTTTCCACTTCCCTGAATTCGGGCATCGACTGTGCGCACTGATCTGTCGCATACTTACATCTTGTACGGAACGGACAGCCGGACGGTGCATTAAGCGGACTTGGAATATCTCCTTTAAGAATTATCCTCTCATTTGCTCTCGCCGTTTTGGGATCAGGAACAGGTACCGCGGAGATAAGAGATTTAGAATACGGATGAAGCGGTCTTCCATACACCTCGTTTGCATTCGCCAGCTCAACTATTTTGCCCAGATACATTACGGCAATACGGTCGCTTATATGCCGTACCACCAAAAGATCATGCGCAATAAAAAGGTATGTCAGTCCGAGCATCTCCTGCAATTCATCGAACATATTGATAACCTGAGCCTGGATCGAGACATCAAGAGCTGAAACAGGTTCATCGCATACAACAAAATCCGGATTCACTGCGAGAGCTCTTGCAATACCGATTCGCTGACGCTGACCGCCGGAAAATTCATGAGCATATCGTGATGCGTGTTCACTGTTAAGCCCCACTCGTCCCATAAGCTCAAGAATTTTTTCCTCCCTTTCTTTTTTCCCGGAATACATCCTATGAATGTCAAGAGGCTCTCCGATAATATCAGAAACGGTCATACGCGGATTCAGCGACGAATAAGGATCCTGAAAAACCATAGTCGCCTTTTTGCGGAATTCTTTTATGTCAGCTTTGGTTTTTATAAGTCTGCCATCATACCAAACCTCTCCGGCGGTAGGCTTATAAAGGTGTAGAATTGTTCTGCCTACGGTTGTTTTCCCGCAACCCGACTCACCGACAAGCCCCAACGTTTCCTTTTTATTTATAGTGAACGACACGTCGTCTACCGCTTTCAGCGGTTTTGAGCGGAACATTCCCATATTTATATTAAAATATTGTTTTAAATTTTTGATTTCAATAAGAGGACGATCCTTTATATTCGCTTCGCTCATATATACCTTCCATGCCTTTCTTCGGAAAATTCAAAAATTCCGGCGCACAACGCCGCACACATTCGGAGGTCATTTGTTTTCAGGTTCTGCCAGAACAATAGAACCGTCCTCAATCCCACGCTTAACATTCATCCAGCAGCCAGCCATATGATCGTCATTAATCTGCATACGATCTGCCTTTTGCTCAAGACAGATTTTCATAGCTGCATTGCATCGAGGAGCAAACGGACAGCCATTTGGCATATTCAAGAGATCAATAGGAGTACCAGTAATAGGCTGCAGCTTTTTTCCAACAGTATCCACTGTAGGGATAGAATTCAATAGCCCTTTTGTGTACTCATGACGCGGATTGTAGAATATCTCGTCTGCCGTACCCTGTTCACATATGGAACCAGCATACATAACAATGACCTCATCACACATCTGAGCTACAACGCCCAAATCGTGAGTAATCATGATTATTGCCATTCCAAGTTCCTTCTGCAAATCGCGCATAAGATCAAGAATCTGAGCCTGAATAGTAACATCAAGTGCCGTAGACGGCTCATCCGCGATCAAAATATCCGGCTCGCATGCCAGTGCCATAGCAATCATAACACGCTGTCTCATGCCGCCTGAAAATTCAAAAGGATACTGTTTCATCCGTTTTTCCGGCTCGTTCACATTGACAAGGCGAAGCATATCTACCGCGCGGGCGTATGCCTCTTTTTTGTTGCGGTCGGTATGGAGAAGAATAGCCTCCATCAGCTGTTTTCCTATTGTATATGTCGGATTAAGGGAGGTCATCGGATCCTGAAATATTATGGATATTTTGTTTCCACGAATATTCTTCATTACCTTCTCGCCGGCTCCCACAAGCTCCTCACCGTCAAATTTAATGGAACCTGAGACGATTTTTCCTGTTGACGCCAATATCTGCATGATAGAATAAGCGGTAACTGACTTTCCGGAACCCGATTCTCCCACAATTCCGAGAACACGTCCTCTGTCAAGAGTGAACGATACACCGTTTACTGCCCTGACCTCTCCGGCATCGGTAAAAAAAGAGGTGTGCAGATCTTTTACTTCAAGTAATGCCATAAAAGCTCTCCATTTTCAGATTTCCCGCCGGAAGCACCGATTTGACAGCGCTCTATAAGCAAGAAACTAATTTCATATATCTACATCTATTGATAGCTAAAATTCAATAAGAGACAAAACCCTGTCATAAGGAGTTATGGTGGCGGATCATACATCCGGCGGAAAAATGAGTAATACCGCCGCCTATAGAGGCAAACATCTGCAAACGCAGATATCTCACTTTTAGTAATATCTCTATTATTCAGCTGTTAAGCTTGGGATCAAACGCGTCGCGCAGACCGTCACCAAACAAGTTAAGCGACAAAACTATGAGAGATATAACAATCGCAGGGATAACAAGACGGTACGGATATGATGTAATTCCGTTAAGCGCATCCGATGCAAGTGAGCCGAGAGACGGCATCGGAGCATTTACACCAAGCCCCAAAAACGAAAGATAACTCTCGGTAAATATCGCATTGGGAATCTGTAGTGCTGTAGATATTATAACCACACTTATGCAGTTGGGTATAAGGTGGCGCCGAATAATCCACCCTCCCTTTGCGCCTGCTGCCTCTGAAGCAAGCACATACTCCTGCTCACGCAGAGACAGTATTTGTCCGCGCAAAAGTCTGGACATAGACACCCAGTAAAGAATTGCAAAAACGAGAAATAAACTTATGATATTGCTTCCGATCCTGCTGAAGACCGTGCCGTCAAGCTTTCCGTCAAGCGCGTCCCGCAGCACTGCCGCAAGCAATATTACCATAAGCATGTCAGGAAGAGAGTATATAATATCTACAATACGCATGATAATCAGATCGACTTTGCCGCCGAAATATCCGGCTATAGAGCCTATGGTAACTCCGATAACAAGAACTATAATACTTGCAAAAAAGCCAACCGCAAGCGAGATTCTGGTACCGTATACAACCCTTATAAAATAGTCTCTTCCCGCAGCGTCGGTCCCGAAAACATGAGGAAAAACACTCTCTCCTGCTTCGATTCTCGCCTGCTCGGTCGTTCCGTACTCAAACGGCGCAAGATTGTTATACGATGAATCCATTGGCGCTCCGGGAACATTTCCGAGCATAGCATCGTATGAGTACGGCCAGAACATCGGAAGGAATATAGAGACAAGCGCAATAATAACAACAACAAAAAAACTCACAGTGGCAACCTTATTTCTGAGAAGACGTTTAACCCCGTCTCTAAAGAAGGTTGTGGAGGGACGCATCTGAACCAAATATTCTTTTTCCGCATCAGTCGCCGGAAGAAGCTTATCGACATCTACGTGCATACTGAAAGGCATCTTTTTCATCTGCAAATCTCCTTCTTATTAATCAAGTGTAATACGCGGATCGATTACTTTATAAAGTATATCGCTTACCAGCGTCATGATAACAACGAGAGTAGACAGTACAATTGTAGTACCCATAATCAGCGGGTAATCCCGTCCGGTTATGCTGTTGACGAATGCTCGTCCAATACCGGGAACGGCAAATATCTGCTCTACCACAAGAGATCCTGTAACAATGTATGCCAGCATCGGACCGAAGTATGTGATAACAGGAATCAGGGAATTTTTCAGCGCATGACCGAAAATTATCTTTACAGGAGAAACGCCTTTCGCCCTTGCTGTACGTATATAATCCTGCCCTAATACATCAAGCATCGACGACCTTGTCAGTCTTGTAATATACGCCATGGGGTACAGCGCCAGTGTAATGATCGGAAGTACAAGTCCCTCAGAAGTGGAACCGTTGGCGGGAAACAGCGGAAACTTGATTGAAAATAGTACAAGGAGAAGCGATCCCATTATAAAAGACGGCATAGATACAAAGGCAGTTGTCACAACCATTATAACTTTATCTATAATCTTATTACGCCTAAGCGCAGCAACCGATCCCAGAACAATGCCGCAGATAAGCGCGCTGAACGCGGCGATAACTCCAAGCTTTGCCGACGTTTTAAGACCGTCGGAAATTATATCTATAACATTTCGCCCACGCTGTTTAAGAGACGGACCGAAATCAAACTTTGTAACAATATCACGAATATAGGTAACATACTGCTCCGGCAGAGATTTATCAAGCCCATATTTTGCCTCAAGCTGCGCCTGAGCAATAGGAGTAATAGCTTTTTCCGAGGCAAAAGGGCCTCCGGGTACCGCACGCATAATGAAAAACGTAACGGTAATAACCACCCACACCGTGAGTAACGCAAGAACGAGACGTTTGAGAATATATAGAAGCGTCTTAGTGTTCATAAATACCATACCTTTCCGCTCTGTAAAAGACTGGCATCCGCATCTTTCCCGACGGCAGATCGCCGAAACCGGGATAAATACTTCGCCGATAGTATTCATTATTCTTTGGCTTGCCAAAGAATAAAATGGAGCCGGCTCCATTTTGCTTTTTTTCAATAACATAAGTATAACATAATTTATTAAATATTTCAAGACTATTATAGATATTTTATCGTCTATAGTATATATTTGTTTCATTATTGTTAAATTTGCAGCTGTACAGCACACATCAAGAGCAGTTTTATACAACCCAAAATATATTGACTGCAATCATATTTTCTCATATAAATGAATAATAAATTCTTGACAAATAAAAAAAATTGAAGTATGCTTAAGTTATTCACTGCCGGAATTGGCGTTTTTTCATCATCATCCGACGATCTGACAATGCAGCCGCCTTTATTTTATATTTTAAGGCCGCTGCACTGCGGTCTGACGGGAAGCTATCAGTCTTTACAAAAGGAACGGTTATAGATATGACGCTTAAAGAATTAAATATTGGAAAAACTGCAGTCATAAAAGCGGTCGGAGGAGACGGTCCGCTCAGACAGCATTTTCTGGATATGGGAGTTATTCCCGGAACCCGCATAACCTTAATGAAATACGCTCCGATGGGAGATCCGATGGAGCTTATGATTCACGGCTATGAACTCACTCTCCGTCTTGATGACGCTGAAAAGATTGAGATCTCATCGGATGGTAAGCAAAACGGAGATGGGCCTGACATAAGCTCAGGAAAAATAAATACAAAAAGCAGAAACACACGGAGCAGACTTCGCACATCCTCAGTTCAAAGTCATCCCGGACTTGGAGAGGGGGGGAAATATCATGTAAGAGCCGATGAACATCCTCTTCCAAAAGGCACAAAGCTGACATTCGCGCTTGCGGGAAACCAAAACTGCGGCAAAACAACCCTATTTAACCAACTTACAGGTTCAAACCAGCATGTGGGAAATTTCCCGGGAGTTACCGTAGACAGAAAAAACGGAACAATCCGAGGACATTCAGACGCTGATGTAACAGATCTTCCGGGAATATATTCGCTTTCTCCGTACAGCAGCGAGGAAATTGTGTCACGCAATTTTATTCTGGACGAAAAGCCGGCAGGTATTATAAATATAGTTGATGCGACAAATATAGAAAGAAATCTATATCTTACGCTTCAGCTGATGGAGCTTAATATCCCGATTGTACTTGCTCTGAATATGATGGACGAGGTACGGGGAAACGGAGGCACAGTCCGTATAAATGAAATGGAGGAGATGCTCGGAATTCCGGTAATTCCGATTTCCGCCGCTAAAAATGAAGGTGTAGAGGAGCTCGTCGATCACGCCCTGCATGTAGCTCAGTACTGTGAAAGACCGGGAAGAACGGACTTCTGCAACAGAAAAAGAGACGGAGGTGCCGTCCACAGATGCATTCACGGAATTATGCACCTTATCGAAGACCATGCAAATGAAGCGCAAATTCCCGTTCGCTTTGCCGCAAGCAAAATAATTGAAGGCGACAGACTTATAGAGGAAAAGCTTAAGCTGACGCAAAACGAAAAGGAGACAATAGAACACATAATTTTGCAGATGGAGGCAGAGCGGGGCCTTGACCGAGCGGCGGCAATTGCCGATATGAGATTTTCTTTTATATTTGACTTGTGCTCAAAAACGGTTGTAAAACCAAAGGAAAGCAAAGAACATAGGCGAAGCAGGAAAATCGATAAGCTTCTCACGGGAAAGTATACCGCAATTCCTATGTTTATAGCCATAATGCTGCTTATCTTCTGGCTAACTTTCAATGTTATAGGCGCTTTTCTTCAAAATTCGCTTGAATCCGGTATAGAAAAGCTTACGGCAGTTACCGACGTACTGCTCTCCTCCGCAAATGTCAATGAAGTACTTCACTCCCTGATAATAGACGGTATTTTTTCGGGGGTAGGAAGCGTACTTAGTTTTGTACCGATAATAGTAATACTTTTTCTTTTTCTCTCCCTTCTTGAAGATTCCGGATATATGGCACGAGTTGCATTTGTCATGGATAAGCTTCTGCGCAAAATCGGTCTGTCCGGCAGAAGTATTGTTCCCATGCTTATAGGCTTCGGATGCACTGTCCCTGCCGTTATGTCCAGCCGTACCCTTCCGTCCGAACGCGACCGCAAAATGACAGTAATGCTGACGCCGTTTATGAGCTGTACGGCAAAACTCCCGATTTATGGATTTTTCGCCGCCGCTTTCTTTCCGAAATACAGCGGCCTTGTGATGGCTTCTCTGTATTTTATAGGTATTTTGGTCGGAATTCTCGTAGCAATGCTGTCTAAAAATACAATGTTTCGCGGAGAAGCCGTGCCGTTCGTAATGGAACTGCCTAACTACCGCATGCCCGGTATAAAAAACGTTCTTCGACTCCTGTGGGATAAGGCAAAGGATTTTCTTCAAAGAGCATTTACGGTCATATTTATAGCATCTATCGTTATCTGGATTCTTCAGACATTTGATTTCCATTTCAATTACATATCCGAGTCTCAGGCAAGTATTCTCGCAGCAATTGCCGGGTTTATTGCTCCGGTATTCGCTCCGCTCGGATTCGGCGACTGGAGAATTGTCACCGCTCTTATAGCCGGCTTTATGGCAAAGGAAAGCGTAGTTTCGACACTTTCGGTTCTGCTTGAAAGCGATGCAGCAATTACCGCTTTAATTTCCCCTTTGTCCGCATATGCGCTGCTTGTATTCTGTCTCCTGTACACTCCATGCATTGCCGCAGTCGCGTCCATCCGCCGTGAACTTGGCGGAGGGTGGGCTGCCGGCATCGTAGCCGGACAATGTCTTATCGCGTGGCTCGCCGCTTTTGCAGTAATCTGTATTGGCACGTTCATTTTTGGAGCTGTATAATGAATATAGTAAGTATTTTTCTTATGCTATTGATTGTATTTTTATTTATTATGTCCACTATGAATATTATTCACAGACATGGACGTTCAAAATGCAGCGAATGCCAGAAATGCAGCAGATGCCAGAAATACAGCGGATGCTTGCAAAGCACAAATGCAACAGCGGCAACAGACGTTCGGATAACGGCAAATGTGAATTATCCGAACATCAACGGTAATGGCAAATCAAACTATGGTCTCACATAAAAAATAGTATTTGAGTTTGGGCTATCGAACAGTTTTAAATTGTAAAATTCCTTGTAAAAACAAGATTTTTCATTTGCTATGACACTCAAAACAACAATGATTTTTGATGTTTTGATACCAAAATGGTGCTCTTATCTACTATAATGAAATAAAACGATACGAACAGATATAAGGTAGTCCATTTATATCAATAGGAAAAGAATAGAGAAATTCATATATGAGTGCTATAATCTAAATAGAAATATTAACAAACATGAATTTATGGAGGGTGTAAAATGGATTGGATAAATATATATGGATTTGTTTTTATGCTTTTCATAATGATTACGAATATAATCTTTACATTGAAGAATAAAGACGGATTTCAAAATTTATGGAACAATAAAATTATCGAAGTATTTGAGCAGATAGGAAGATTTGGTTGCTTTGGTTTTATGATACTTATTATTCCCGGTTTCGGATTTGGTTTTTCATCAAATGAATTTTTCTCACTATATTTAATTTTAAATACAGTGTTGATAGTGGCTTACTGCTTAATTTGGTTTATTTGCTTTAAAAAAAATAGTATTTTCAGAGCACTGGCATTATCAATCATCCCATCAGTGATATTTTTGACGAGTGGAAGCTTAAGCCGTTACATTCTACTTATAGTGACCGCTATTATTTTTGCACCGTGTCACGTCATTATTAGTTATAAAAATGCAGTGTTAGAAACGAAGTAAAAAATCCAAGTTTGGTCAGGGATTTGGAATATTCCAATATCCAAAAATATCTCTTACTGCTGCAGACCGTAATGTGTAATTTTATGGAAATAGTACCCCTTTCCCATGCTTACTACGGAACTTACATAAATGTACGAACGAAAGGAAAAGGATAATCTAAAGAATAGCATTTTTCATAGAGGCGTTACACAGTTAAGTAACGTTTTCGAGGAAGTATGTATAAACTCCTTATCCTCTATCAGCTTTAGTGTCTGTAAATTCCTTTGATGAAAGGCTTAATAAACCTCTAATGCATAACTTAATAACATAAAACAAAGCTGTCCTTTATTATATTTCCAAGCTTGTGTTCTCTTAATAGCTGTACTGGTTTAATAACCTGACTATTCAAAAACTATCTTTATATACTTTAATCTTTTAATATCCATTTTTGACAAAATCTTTTTTAAACTTGTCTTTTCAATAATCTTTTCGTCATCTGCCTTTTATAAGTAATGAAAAGCATTTATAAGGCGTTAAGCCGGAAGGTCTTATCTTTTTGGCATAAGACAAAAAGATAATATTTTTTTGCTCTGCCTATTGACAAATCGAATAGAAGTGAATATAATATAGATAAACGATTGAACAATTGTTCAATCGTAATAGATAAAAACAATAAATACTCAGAAATTTAGGCTGAGTAGCGTGAAAAATGCGGGTATTTGCAAACTATGGCGTATTATTTTCACGTTAGGAAAGCAGGGTAATTATATGGAAAAAGTTTATAAAATTGAAGTAGACTGTGCGAACTGTGCCCAAAAAATGGAAGACGCAGCGCGGAAAACCGAAGGAGTAAAAAGCGCTGCCGTTAATTTCATGACACTTAAGATGAAGGTTAATTTTGAAGACGGTACAGATCCGGATAAGGTTATGCTCAAAGTACAAAAGAACTGCAGACGTGTAGACGATGACTGTGAGGTTTATATTTAAAAGGAAAGCGACGGAGTTTGTTATGACAAGAAAACAGAAAAAGGTCTTACTAAGAATATGTCTGGCAGCTATTCTGCTGGTCATTCTCGCGTTTTTGCCTCTCAAAGGAATTGCAAAATTTATCTGTTATCTCGTACCTTATTTAATAATCGGGTATGACGTCCTCATAAAAGCAGTAAAGGGACTGTTCCGCGGACATCCGTTTGACGAAAATTTTCTCATGGCGGTCGCTACAGTAGGTGCTACCGCCCTCGGAGAATATACAGAAGGGGCGGCCGTTATGCTGCTCTATCAGATCGGTGAGCTGTTCCAAAGCTATGCAGTCGGAAAAAGCAGAAGAAGCATTGGCGCTCTTATGGACATACGACCGGACTACGCAAATACGGAGGGCCCAGACGGCCAACTTATTAAAGTCTCTCCGTCAAATCTTGAGCCGAATACGGTTATTGTTGTACAGTCGGGAGAAAAAGTCCCTCTCGATGGAATTGTCATATCCGGTAGTACTTCCGTAGATACACATGCGCTCACCGGCGAAAGTGTACCGAGAAATCTCCGCGAGGGTGACGAAATCGTCAGCGGATTTATAAATTTGAGCGGTGTTGTCAAAGTACGAACGACGTGCCGCTTTGAAGAGTCAACCGCGTCAAAAATACTTGACATGGTTGAAAATGCAAGTTCAAAAAAATCAAAATCCGAAGACTTTATAACACGCTTTGCAAGAGTCTATACTCCGGCTGTATGCATAGCAGCTCTTCTTTTGGCTATTGTTCCTCCTGTCATAATCACCCTAACTCCCGGATTGTCCCCAAACTGGGGAAAATGGATATACCGTGCCCTCACATTTCTTGTTATAAGCTGCCCCTGCGCGCTTGTAATCAGCGTTCCGCTTAGCTTTTTTGCAGGAATCGGAGGAGGAAGTAAGGCCGGAGTTTTAATCAAGGGCTCAAATTACCTTGAGGCGTTGTCAGACATTAAAACCATAGTATTTGATAAAACCGGAACAATGACATGCGGCGTATTTGAAGTATCCGGTGTTCATCATAATACGCTTGAAAATTCAAAAATAATAGAATATGCTGCTCTCGCGGAAAGCTATTCCAGTCATCCCATAAGCAAAAGCTTGCAAAAAGCTTACGGAAAGCCGATTGATAAATCACGCGTTGCCAACATCAGCGAAATCGGGGGACGCGGAATCACCGCCGAGGTTGACGGTATTCCGATTGCCCTTGGAAATACTAAGCTTATGGAAGAACTGCAAATTTCCTACCTTGACTGTCATTGCGTCGGCACGGTCGTACACGTCGCTATAAACGGTGAATACGCCGGTCATATTTTAATTTCCGACATTATAAAACCGGACGCGGAAGAGGCTGTCAGACAACTTAGATCCTGCGGAGTAACAAAAACGGTAATGCTTACCGGCGACCGCAAGGCTGTCGCCGAAAAGGTTGCAGCACAGCTCGGTATTGATATAGTATACAGCGAACTGCTACCAGGAGATAAGGTAATAAAAGTCGAAGAACTTCTTGAAAATACGAGAAACAAACTCGCTTTCGTTGGAGACGGAATCAACGATGCACCGGTACTTGCCAGAGCGGATATTGGAATTGCTATGGGAGCTTTAGGATCAGATGCCGCAATTGAGGCCGCAGACGTAGTTCTGATGGACGACAGTCCTATGAAAATCGTAAAAGCGATACGTATATCAAAAAAATGTATTCGTATTGTAAAAGAAAACATTGTAGGAGCTATAGGTATAAAGCTTATCTGCCTTGCTCTCGGAGCTCTCGGCATCGCCGGCATGTGGCTTGCCATATTTGCCGACGTCGGAGTTATGATTATTGCCGTACTAAATGCAATACGCGCGTTAAGCGTGAAAAACCTTTAATGTAAGATATTCAATAAGGAGCATAGACACGCCATAAGACCTTTCGGAAATGGATATCGGAGATACCACCACCGGAAAAAGTGAATGTAACTCACCCACCGTCTATAAAGATGACCACCAGAAAGGAGTAAGCACAGTCATGGAATATTCTGATTACAGCACGGAAATCTGCGATGACGTTCTGGTTCATGAGGATCTTTTAAAAAGTATAGGAGAGAAAATGCCCTGCGAGGAGGAGCTTTACGATCTTGCCGAGCTATTCAAGATTTTCGGAGATTCTACCAGAATTAGAATTCTTTTTGTGCTTTTTGAATCCGAAGCATGTACCTGCGACCTCGCCGCAGCTCTCAATATGACGCCGTCGGCAGTATCGCACCAGCTTGCAATTCTTCGCCGAAATAAACTCATCAAAAGCCGGCGTGAAGGAAAATCCGTATTTTATTCACTTGCGGATAACCATGTCCGAACAATCATCAGCCAGGGACTCAACCATCTTGAAGAATAAATAAAGAGTAATAAAAATTCAGATATGATTTCTGTTGGTATCAGCGCCGTAACTTATTTTTAAATCAGACGACATAACAGCTTTGTGAAACGGAAATTTCAACCCAAAAGTTGAAATATGATAACCATTTGATAATCAAATGATTATTATTTTCAATTTGCAAATTAAATTGGAATGTATAGAGTGAAAACTAAAAAAGCATTTATTTCAGTAAGGAATATAACTTCGTCATAAGGCGTTTCGACGGAGTTTTAGCACAACCGGAAAAGTGAATGGAAACAGCCATCTATATATACGAACGCTTTAGCGCATGAACACCTTTAAATTCGAACGCCTTCATATGTGAATACCTTTAATTGTGAATGCCTTTAATTGTTAACGTCTTTACGTATGAACATCTTAACGGTCAAACGTCTTACAAACGTAAACATCTTGCTTTTAGTAATAAAAACCTATTCCTCGGTGGACTTTTAAATTTGCCGCGGATTAGGTTTTTTATACACCTCAGTTCTACATCGCCTGTTCTAAATTATATGGCAGATAATTTAAAATCAAGGCCGCATTGCTTAGCAAATAGTTATAATATTTGGCGTTTATTTATAGCATTAATTTTTATCGGCTGTTATACATATAAATCTCTTCCTGTTACAGATATTGAAATAAAAATATGCAGTAATTTTAAAACATCATGTTGATTTTTTCGCCGTACAGTGATATTATATAAATAATTTGTTGCATAATACTTATTAACAGACTTGTTACGTAGCTTATGCATAAATAACTTAAGGAAAAATGAGGTACAATATTTCCACTCAATCAGATATTAATGCTGTAAAAAATGCGTGACACATCTTGTAAAAATGTAAGGTGTTTACTGTAATGAATAAAATTAAAAAGTTCACCCTCTGTATCCCAATGTATAACGAAGCCGGAATAATTGCAGATACAGCTAAAACTGTTTCAGACGTTATGAAGAAAAATTTGAAAAATGGTCTTTTTGAAAGCTATGAGATACTTTTTTCAGATGACGGCAGTACCGATGGATGTGGAGAAATTGTAAATAAACTCGGTCTTGACAATGTACGCGTTACGGGATATTCTGAAAATATGGGCAAGGGCTGCGCGGTAAGAACAGCAATACTTGAAGCCGCAGGAGATGATCCCGATCCCGACAGCGTAATTATGTTTACAGACGCCGATCTCGCATACGGTACCGACGTCATAGAGCAATACTCAAAAGCCTTTCTTGAAAAAAGCAACAAGGATATTTTTATTGGCTCAAGAAATTTGAAAGGCGATGGTTATGAAGGATACACCTTTATCAGAAAATTAGCCTCAAAAACATATATACGTCTTTTATGTCTTGTTGGAGGTTTTAAACTCAGCGACTCGCAGTGCGGATGTAAAGCTTTTAAATCCACAGCCGCCAAGAATATCTTTTCACATGTTGAGACCAATGGTTTTGCATTTGATTTTGAAGCAATTCTTTATGCTAACCGTTTAGGCTATAAAATCGGTGAACTTCCCGTCAAAATAATCAATCACCGTGAATCGAAAATACAGCTTGGCAGAGATGTCTTCAGAATGACGGCAGATCTGTTTAAAATGAGGCGCCGTGTGAAAAATACAAAGCTTTAGGCTTTTGATATAGATCGTTCAGAATATCGTTTTCTTTTAAAACAGTCGCCTGTCAAGTAAACCTTTAAATTGCTCAGTACACTTCCCTTTTCGGCTGTGAATAAAGAAAACCGATACTACCTATCAAAACAGCGTGTCTTATTTAATGAATTTAGAAAAGTGAAAGGAAAATGCTGCAATGAAACTTATTCGAGACAGAATATTAAAGGATGGTAAGGTTTATCCCGGCGGGGTACTTAAAGTCGACAGTTTTCTCAATCATCAAATCGATTCAGAGCTGCTTTCGGAAACAGGCAAGGAACTATTCCGCCTTTTCGGAGATGAGAATATAACTAAAATTGTAACCGTCGAGGCATCGGGGATTGCAATCGCCTGTCTCACCGCCATACATTTTAGAGTACCTGCAGTTTTCGCCAAAAAGAACAAGACCGTTAATATCTCGGATAACCTCTATACCGCTGAGGTAGAATCCTTTACACATAAAAAGACATATCCAATCGTTATTGATAAAGCTTACATAACAGAGTCAGACCGTATACTAATTGTAGATGACTTTCTCGCAAAGGGACATGCCCTTATGGGACTTCTTGATATTGCCAGACAAGCCGGTGCTTCTGTAGCGGGCGCAGGTATTATAATTGAAAAATGTTTTCAGGGCGGAGGCGATACTCTTCGTTCTCAGGGACTGCGCATTGAATCCCTTGCCATGATTGAAAGCATGTCCGATGACGGTACGATTATATTCAGAAAGTAAAAATTTTCTTATAACTAAATTTTATAAATAAAAAAGTATATATAAAATTGTCTTGATTATGCATGTTATGTCAAGGCAGTTTTTATTTACTAAGGGAACATAAAAAAATAGAATAATATGCAAAATATGACAAAGTACATTCACCGTGTTTACATATTCACCATTTAGTGATATAATGAAAGGTGTATCTTCATTTCAACATATAGTAAGTACGGATCACACCTTTCCGAAATTGCCTGCGCCAATTTCCCGCAGTTTTTAAAATAGCTGTGTGTATCCTCATTTCAATATATAGTAAGTACGAATCACACCTTTCCGAAATTGCCTGCGTCAATTTCCCGCAGTTTTTAAAATAGTTACGCGAATTTTCGTTTCAACATAAACTAAGTTAGATTACACCGTTTAGTATTTATCAAAGAAAGGACAACGCCGATGGACAAATTCATATTGCACAGTGAATACAAGCCGACCGGAGACCAGCCACAGGCTATCGAGGGCTTAATAAATGGCCTGAAAAACGGATACCGTGAACAAACACTTCTCGGCGTTACCGGTTCGGGAAAAACCTTTACAATGGCAAATGTAATTGAAAAGTTAAATCGTCCTACGCTTGTTCTTGCCCATAACAAAACGCTTGCAGCACAGCTTTGTTCAGAATTTAGAGAGCTTTTCCCTGAAAATGCAGTGGAATACTTTGTTTCCTATTATGATTATTACCAACCAGAGGCGTATATCCCCGGAAAGGATCAATATATAGAAAAAGATGCATTGATAAATGAAGAGATCGACCGCCTGAGACACAGTGCAACATCATCGCTTTTCGAGAGGCGCGATGTTATTATAGTTTCATCAGTCTCTTGTATATATTCGCTTGGAGATCCCGACGAATATTCTCAGCTTGTTCTTGCCGTCAGGCCCGGCATGGCGATGGACCGCGATGAATTTATATCACACCTCGTATCAATTTCATATGATCGAAATGATCTCAATCTTGTGCGCGACAAGTTCCGCGTGCGAGGAGATATAGTTGAGGTTTTTCCCGCCAACAGCAAAAATGTTGCGATTCGGGTCGAATTTTTCGGAGAAGAAATCGATAGAGTATCCGAAATCGACACAATAACGCAGGATACAATCCGAGACTTAAAATACGCAGCAATATATCCCGCCACCCATTACGCCGTCTCCGAAGCGGCGCGCGAACAGGCAATGGAAGTAATAGAAAACGAGCTGATTGAACGTATTGAATATTTCCGTGCAAACGGCAAGCTTATCGAGGCGCAAAGAATCGAAGAAAGAACACGTTATGACCTGGAGATGATGCAGGAAATAGGATACTGCTCCGGAGTTGAAAACTACTCAAGAATACTCGCAGGCCGTGCTCCCGGTTCTACGCCTATGACACTGCTTGATTATTTTCCTAAAGATTTTCTCATGTTTATCGATGAATCTCACGTCACGCTTCCGCAAATCAGAGCGATGAGCGGAGGAGACCGAAAGCGTAAAGAGAATCTTGTAAATTACGGGTTCAGACTGCCGTCAGCGTTTGACAACCGCCCATTGTTTTTCGACGAATTTGAAAAAAAAGTAAATCAAATCATATACGTCAGTGCGACTCCGTCTGAATATGAGCGCACAAGATCAAAACAGATTGTTGAACAGCTCATTAGACCGACTGGACTTGTTGATCCAGAAGTGGAGGTACGTCCTGTTACCGGTCAGGTTGATGACCTTATCGGCGAGATACGCGAGAGGACGGAGCGCGGAGAACGTGTCCTTGTAACTACACTGACAACAAAGATGGCTGAGGATCTGACAGAATTTCTGAATACTAATATGATAAAAGTTCGTTATATTCATCACAATGTAGAAACAATGGAACGTATGGAGATAATACGTGATCTCAGGCTCGGCCTTTTTGACGTGCTGGTCGGCATCAACCTGCTCAGAGAAGGTCTTGACATCCCGGAAGTTTCCCTGGTAGCTATTCTTGACGCAGACAAAGAGGGACTGCTTCGCTCAGAGACTTCTCTGATTCAGACGATAGGCCGCGCAGCGCGAAACGCTTCTGGAAAGGTTATAATGTATGCTGATACTATCACCGGCTCAATGAAAAGGGCTATTGACGAAACTAACAGAAGAAGAAAAATTCAGATTGAATATAATGAAGAACACGGAATTACACCGCAGACAATTGTCAAGTCTGTCCGTGACGTAATTGAAATCGGCACACACGCTGAATCCGGTAAAAAGGGAAATTCACGAAAGGTACTAAATCGAAGCGAAAACGCCGCAATTCTCACGGATGAGGAGAGAAACGCTCTGATACAGGAGCTTTCCGCAGAGATGATGACTGCCGCGGCCGCTCTTGACTTTGAACGAGCCGCATATCTGCGTGATAAAATAGAAACAATACGAATAAAAAATAAAGATAAACCTTGAATGCAAAATAATTATTTTAAATCTAATAGGCAAAATGGAGTTTAAGCTGCAAATGGATTCAAAATATATTACCGTGCGCGGTGTACGCGTACATAATCTAAAAAATATAGACCTGAAGATTCCGAGAGACAAGCTTGTAATTTTTACCGGAATTTCCGGCTCCGGAAAATCATCTCTTGCATTTGACACAATATACGCGGAAGGCCACAGACGCTTTGTAGAATCGCTGTCGTCATACGCACGAATGTTTCTCGGACAATTGGACAAGCCCGATATTGATTCTATTGAAGGGCTTTCTCCGGCAATCTCGATTGACCAGAAAACAACCTCCCGAAATCCCCGTTCGACAGTCGGAACAGTAACTGAAATATATGACTATCTCCGCTTGCTATATGCCCGCTGCGGAATACCTCACTGTCCGGTGTGCGGACGCGAAATCGTTCAGCAAACTACAGATCAGATAATCGACAGCGTGCTGAAGCTTGAAGAAAAAACTCGTTTTCTTGTTTTAGCTCCTGTTGTGCGCGATAAAAAAGGACGTCACGAAAAAGTAATTGAGGATGCAAAGAAAAGCGGTTTTGTAAGACTGCGCATCGACGGAAGCATGTACGAAATAGGCGAAGAAATCAAACTTGACAAGAATAAAAAGCATAAAATTGATGTTGTAGTCGACCGTCTGGTTATAAAACCTAATATACGCGAACGCCTAAGCGATTCTGTAGAAACCGCTCTTTCCCTATCTGACGGAAATCTGATAATCAGTGTACTCGACAGAGACGGAAATGAAACGGAGGAAATGTCTTTTTCACAAAATTACGCATGTGAAGAACACGGGATCAGTGTTACTGCACTTGAGCCTCGCATGTTTTCCTTTAACAATCCGATGGGAGCCTGCCCAGACTGTGCAGGTATCGGTGAAAAACGGGTGATTTCCTTCGATCGCCTGATACCCGACAAAACGCTGTCACTGCGCGGCGGTGCTGTAGTATGCAACGGATTTAAAAGCATTGACGACGACACATGGATGGGGCCGCTTTTCAAGGCAGTCGGAGAAAAGCATAACTTTACGCTCGACACTCCAATATGCGATTATTCAGACTCCGCGCTTCAGGCATTGGCATACGGCACGGGAGATGAGGTATATTCGATTGTTCGAAGCTTTGACGGCGTCGTGCGGCATCAGGATATTAAGTATTCCGGACTTGTCGGAATGATACAGCTTCGTTTTGATCAGACTCAGGATGAATATTACGAGCAGTTTGTTGAGGAAATCGCATGTCACACCTGTAAAGGAAAAAGACTGAAACCAGAAGTACTCGCTGTTACGGTTGGCGGAATGAATATAGATCAGGTGTGCAGTATGTCCGTTAAAGAAGCTATCGTCTTCTTTGACAATCTTGAGCTTAACGAGGTTAAAACGGTCATAGCAAAAGAAATTCTTAAGGAGATAAAGTCGCGCCTTCGCTTCCTCGACACAGTTGGTCTTGATTATCTGAATCTGTCACGCCGCGCAGGAACTCTTTCAGGAGGAGAAGCACAGCGAATCAGACTTGCAACGCAGATTGGCTCCGCACTTATAGGAGTTTTGTATGTACTGGACGAGCCAAGCATCGGATTGCACCAGAGGGATAACGGCCGTCTGATTGAAGCACTTAAAAATCTGAGAAGCATGGGAAACAGCGTTATTGTAGTAGAACATGACGAAGAAACTATGCTTGAATCCGATTATATCGTTGATATAGGCCCCGGAGCGGGTATTCACGGCGGTCAAGTCGTTGCCGCAGGTACCCCGAAGGAAATTATGGAAAACAGGAATTCTGTCACTGGAGATTATCTTTCCGGAAGAAAGGAAATTTCAGTTCCGCCGGAGCGCAGAAAAGGAAACGGAAGTTTTCTCACCGTATACGGAGCAAGACAAAATAATCTGCGCGGAATAGACGTAAAAATACCTCTTGGTACATTTGTATGCGTGACCGGTGTGTCGGGTTCCGGAAAATCATCTCTTGTAAATTCAATAATTTATCCGGTTTTGGCACATGATTTAAACCGAGCTAACACATTTCCGGGCAAATTTGACAGAATTGACGGAATCGACATGTTGGATAAGGTAATTGCAATCGACCAAAGCCCGATAGGACGCACTCCGCGTTCTAATCCGGCGACATACACCGGTCTTTTTGCAGATATTCGCGAACTTTTCGCTTCAACTCCCGACGCAAAAAAACGCGGATACAAAGCAGGACGCTTTTCTTTTAACGTTAAGGGAGGCAGATGCGAAGCATGCGAGGGAGACGGAGTTAAAAAAATCGAAATGCATTTTCTCCCCGACGTATATGTAACCTGTGACGTATGCAAAGGACACAGGTACAACCGCGATACGCTTGAGGTTAAATACAAAGGAAAAAGCATATATGACGTACTCGACATGACAGTTGAAGAAGGACTGGAATTTTTCTCTGCAGTTCCGTCAATTTTCAGAAGGCTTAAAACCCTTAGCGAAGTCGGTCTCGGATATATAAAAATAGGACAATCCTCCACGACACTTTCAGGTGGAGAGGCACAGAGAATTAAATTAGCTACCGAGCTCTCAAAACGCTCTACCGGCAAAACATTTTATATTCTCGATGAGCCAACCACCGGTCTGCACAGTGCAGATGTTTCACGGCTTATAGATATCCTGCAAAAGCTCGTCGATAATGGTAACACCGTACTTGTAATTGAGCATAATCTTGATCTTATCAAGACTTCCGATTATATTATTGATCTCGGACCGGAAGGCGGAGACGGCGGAGGAAAAATTGTCGCTGCCGGTACTCCCGAACATGTTGCCGAAAACATAAAATCCTATACGGGAACGTATCTCAAAGATAAACTTCGTCTTAAATAATTTCTCCGCAATTATATGCGACTTAGTCTTAAGTCAGCGTACCGAAAAAAAGCTTTTCATCCATTCATAAAAAAATCAGACACCGTACTACTTTTAGACAGTACAATCAATTATTGCAGAAAAAATCATCGCAGGAAATTTAATGAAAGTATTGTCCTAAGTGACGAAATTATAAAAGTACAAAAGAGCCTGAGTGCAGCTGCTTATACACTGCCTCAGGCTTTTACATATTAAAAATTATGTTTTAAAAATTTTATTAATCCTCGTCAAGAATTTCTTCTATGAGATCTATAGCCTCATTCACGCCATCGATTGCCTCATCGAGAGAATCGCAGACAAGTTCAGCCGAATTATACTCATCGTCTGCGGCGGCATCAGCTGCTAACGAATCCCGGTATATATCCTCGCTTTCAAGAATATCCTCCAGCTCCGAAGCTGCATCACTAAGAGCGTCAAGAACTTTTTGCAGATTTTTACGGTTTTTTTCAAGCATGGCAATATCCTCCGATTTACAAAATCAAAGTCCCTCGTGATAAAAATTAATAAGACATCCAGCCAGAATTATCTTCTTTTCATCGTCTGTAAGAGGCGCAAGACCAAGCGTAATTTTTTCTGTGCTTCCGTCCGCTCTAATAATATATCCGTCGAATGAAGCCGTTCCGTTTTCAATTATACCGCGAATTTCTGGAATATACAAATAATCGCCGACTGTAAACGGAATTCTATGAGCATCATCATCATAAAGAAGTGGCAACATTCCCCAGTTAATAAGATTGCTACGGTAGCGTTTTGTCGCATACTCACGCGCAATGTTACACAGACCGCCAAGGACACGCTGACATGACGCCGCTTGTTCTCTCGCGGAACCGTCTCCCGGTTTTATCGCATAAATTGCGCTTCCTGTCTGTATTTCATTTATATCCGTCTCGGATTCATGTCCGCGATCAATGTCAATTCTCTTAACAGCAGACAGAACAGTTCCGCTTATAGGGTCACTTACTATAGACTTTGCTCTTCCAACATATTCAGGATCTTTTCTTGAAAGCGTAAACTCTGCAAGTCCGAGTGGATTAGAACGGTAAGACGAGGTCTCTCCTGAAGGAATCAACTCATCGGTTGTAGTAACCGGATCGTCGATGACGGAAGCCAGCCCGACAAGAAGATTTTCACCCAGCTTTGGCATAGCCGGCCAATCGGTGATATTAGGGCCGAGTACAAGCTCCGCGCTCTTATCAGGATGTCCGAAGCCGTTATAGAAACGGCTCTTATAAGCAGAATCGTCAAATTTATACGTGTACTCTGATGTCTCAGCTCCAATCGCCGATGTAAGCTTTCCTCCGTTTGCGGCGGTTGCGGCAATTGAACGAGCATCCATAAGAGCAACATATGCAGACTGTCCGTTTCCGGGCTTTGAACCCTCACGGTTAGGAAAGTTCCTCGTTGTATGGCGGATACTGAATGCGCCGTTCGAAGGAACATCTCCGGCTCCGAAGCATGGACCGCAAAACGCTGAACGAACGGTAACTCCCGAAGAAAGCAGCTTTGTAATCACGCCATTTTCTATTAATGCGGTAAACACAGGCTGACTTGCCGGATACGCCGACATAGCAAACGAATCGGAACCAATACTGCGTTCTCCGATAATGTCCGCTGCAGCGCAAAGATTGTCAAATGTACCTCCTGCACAGCCAGCAATAACTCCCTGATCTACATATACAGCTCCGTCCTTTACTTTGCCAAGAAGAGTATCGAGCTCCATCTCATGAAGAATATCAGCCGCATTATCAATAAATTCACCTAAAGCAAAAGCGTTCGACGGATGGGATGGCAGTGCGATCATCGGTTCAATCTGAGACAAATCGATATCGACAACACCATCATAATATGCACCGTCATCCGGCATTAGTCTCTTATAATCTCCACCGCGTCCATGTACTGTAAGATATCTGTGCGTTTCTTCATCTGTCATCCATACAGATGACAGACATGCCGTCTCGGTTGTCATTACATCAATTCCGTTGCGAAATTCAATCGGAAGCTTTGAAATGCCGTCACCGACGAATTCCATTATTTTATTTTTGACAAAGCCACAGTCAAATACCCGTCCGATAATAGCGATAGCTACATCCTGAGGTCCTACACCAGCTCTCGGTGCCCCATGAAGATTGATTGCGATAACTTCCGGCATAGGAATATCATATGTACGGCTCAGAAGCTGTTTGACCAGCTCCGGACCGCCCTCGCCCATCGCAAGCGTGCCAAGCGCACCGTAGCGGGTATGGCTGTCCGAACCCAAAATCATACGTCCGCAGCCGGCAAAGCATTCGCGCATTACCGAATGAATTACCGCCTGATGAGCAGGTACATATATACCGCCGTATTTCTTCGCCGCAGAAAGTCCGAAAACATGGTCATCTTCATTAATCGTTCCGCCGACTGCGCAAAGACTGTTATGGCAGTTCGTAAGAACATAAGGAATAGGAAATTTTTCAAGACCACTGGCGCGTGCCGTTTGAATAATCCCAACATACGTTATATCATGCGAAGCAAGCGCGTCAAAGTGAATCCGAAGTCCGTCATCTCCCTCCGGAAGCTTTCCTCCGTCGTTATGAGCCGCAAGAATTCCGTATGCAATTGTTTTTGAACGCGCAGAAGAACTATCTCCTGACGCGGAAATAAATTTTCCGTTTTTCCAAATATGTCCGCCGCTTGTGAGCGTTACGCCTTTATAATTTGATTTCATCAAAAATGTCCTTTCCCTAAAAAATACTGCACTCCTAAACTGCAAATAATTCAGAAACACATCAAAGATTACATATTTACCTGTTTACGGAGCGTCAAGTGCCGTTATTCGATATTCCGGCGACAAAATAATATGTATCTGAAAAAAGCGATCCGAGCTCCTCTATAGCTAAAGAATCTCTTGCTTTTAGTTATAATTATAAAACATATCCGCAAGTTTGTCAATATAAACGCTGGTTTCAAAAGTGCACCAATTTAAAGTCTCCCTGAAAATATATACCTTGTAATATACTCATTTATACTTAAAAATAAAACTTTTTGGTTATCATGTTTTGTTTCACCGCAGGCGACAGTAACTTTGCCGCGCAAAGTCCGACACTTTTGCAGTTTGACTATAATATATTGATATAATATTAAAATTAACT
>CDYR01026431.1_pt1 | contig 25155 bp, 19 predicted proteins | sample 557691 | NCBI WGS metagenome assembly CDYR01 (sample SAMEA3182103, study PRJEB8094) | gut metagenome | biome: human; feature: gut; material: Stool; isolation source: human stools | place: Canada | collected 2013-02-19 | reverse complement strand
TTCAATTTATCATAAATATATATCGCCCTCGGCAGCAACAGCCCTTCTTCGGCTATTGCTTCATAATCTTTTATAAAACCTTTGTCCCCTAAACTAAAAATACTGCAGTATGAATTTTCTATCGAAATTTCATTAATTCCGACTTTCTCATTTTCAATTATCAAGACTTTTATAATACCAAGAATTTCCTCCGACATGTTTCCCCATACATCCGGATAATCATTTATGTACTGTTCGGCTAATTTCTGTTCTTTTTGATTCAGTAAGAACATCCAGACATGATGTCCTATAGGATCATATAAATATTTATCCGCGTATCCGTCCGGAGTAAAAACCATATCACATCCTAACGCTATCATTTTTTCAGGCAGTTTTCTATGTTCAAAAATCAAGAATGTACATGTCAGAAATATTACTATAAAAATTAATAATATTATTCTTTTATTTTTCTTCACTTTTAAACCCCTTCCAACTATTCAGCACCGGTTAATATATTTTGATGCTATGTAAATCCGAAAATCAAAACCATCTGACGCAACAATTTTCCCTACATCTTGCCTATGGAAGTAAAATTTTCAGCCCAACCGTTTGTAATAAAATTCTCCCTTTGCAAAAAATCGTACCGTACAATGTCTGTCGGATCTGGATGTAAAGATGGATCATAGTAAAATGTGTCCTCATACGTAAATGGCAAATATAGATTTTGCCTTCGAAAAAGACATAGATTTTTCATACGGAACTGTGACCTTAAATCCCATAGGATCACTATTATTTAGTCGGATAGTTTTAACAATATGAAAAAACATTATGATGTAAAATATTATAATTAGTTGAGAAAATAATTATATTCTCGTTAATAAATCTGCCGACAACAGGATCGTAATATCTTGACTGGAGGTAGTACATACCGATCTCGGTATCAAAGTAGTAGCTTCTGTAACGGTACGGATTTATCCCCGCAATTCCGCACGCCGTTGTGTCGCTTACCGTTGTGCAGACTCCCCACGCATCGTAGGTTCTCCGCTCGGAGTTATACCATTTACTGCGGCGAGAACAACTATACTCCAATATATGTATGATTATACTCTTTTTTATTAAGTTGTCAATATTTTTTCATAATATTTTCGACATTATTACAAGGCATCTATGATTTATAGATGAATACCGACCTGTGCGACTCAGAATATCGCACGGCTATCATTAACCTGTACACCGTTGGCCTCCAATACTTTTCCTTCTGCACTCTTCTCTTCATCACTTTATATAACCCTTTTTGTAATCTTTTCTGCAATCCTTTCTATAATCTTTTATGTGCCCCATTTCCTTTTTTCTGTCTAAATCTTTTTACTGCAAAGCAGGATAATAAATAAAAACTCCCGTCAAACCCAGAGCGTCACTTTACATGACTTTCTGAGCTCGTCGAGAGTTATTTTTTTACCTTATAAGTTTTATAACTACTATACACAACATTCAGAGATCTGATCTTTCAAACCTTTTTCTGTATTCTCCTCCCCAAGGAGAATGGTACCAATATGGCCAGACAAAACTGTCCGCATTTCCGCCGGCCCTAGTCCATACAGTATGGCATCCCCCTTGAGGAATCCATTTACCATTTATATGATTATATACAATCAAACTCCCGTATGAACCAGTATCCCATTCGTTTATGTAATATACCTCGGCGTAATCTTCGGTATACTTTATAACCTTTGCCCAATCGTATCCGTCAATCCAATATTCAACTTCTGAATATCCTTTATATGCATCCATCAGTTCCTCTCCGTGCTGTTTTGTATCTATCTCGCATCTGATTAATGCTGCGAACCATGGTAGCTGTATAATCAACAAAATTAATACTATTATCAATAATTTCTTCATTTCCTCTGTTTCCTATAAGTAAACCTTATTAGCAATGGTAATCCAACAAATATTCCATATGCAATAACTGAGATCTGGCAAATCTACCAAAGTCATTCGGTTGGGGATTCGGATGAATACCCACGCCTTCCTTACCATGTTCTCCCATATTATACAACGTTGCCATTACTGCCGTATCCCCACATATTCCCGGATATACGCCTTTCCACAGATCGCATATCCACGCTAAATATGCAGCCGCATATTGTATATTTAAACTATCATTTAACAACTTTTGAGCAACAGGTCTTTTTCGATCATATATAAAATAGTGTCCGAAAGAATTGTAGTAATAAATTGGTTTTGTCACAGGCATATATCCAGCATCTTCTGTACCTATTGCAGCCGAAATTTTTACCTGCGCTATTCCTATAGATGTGTTCATTTGCAACATTTCAAAAGCGACATAATCCAATGAGTCAAAAACATTAACATTTTCGATTAATTCAGCGTATATAGTAGCTGCAAGAGTAACCGGCTTAATAGAAAAATATTTAGCTGCTGAAATTATAGTACGCTTATTTTGCTTTATCAAATCTCTGGCTGTCTCTCTTGGTAAATATCCACTATAATCCGAAAATTTAATAGGACTGTTAAAACAATGCGAATAACCGTTAATACAAGATTTAGTTGGAAATAAACTAATTATTGATGCCTCATCAGCATTAATAAACCTGCCGACAGCGGGATCGTAATATCTTGACTGGAGATAGTACATACCAATTTCGGAGTCATAGTAGTAGCTTCTGTACCGGTATGGATTTATCTGAGCAATTCCACAGTCTGATATATCGCTTATGATTGTACAAACTCCCCATGCGTCGTAGCTATACTTTGCGGCGGCCACTCCGTTTTTGTCGGTCACTGCTATTACATCGCCCTGAAGATTCTTTAGGAAATAGAACGGCTCGTCATTGTAAATGATTCCGCACACATTATCCACATTGTCGTACAAAGGAATAAGAGTATTGTTTCCCCATGCCTCGCGGAGAATTTTTGTCCCCTCAAGTGTATACGTATGCTTCACTCCGTTTACCGTTTTACCTGTACGTATACCTTTTGTATTGTAAGTATAGGCATTGCTGTCAAACGACTTAAGCTGTCTGCCCTTCTCCCATGTAAGTATATGTCCGAGATAGCTTGTCGGATTACCCTGCGCGTCATAAGTTATCGTCTGTGTGCCGATTCCGGTAAGAAGATCCTTCCATGTGCCGTCATATGAATATGTGGCTCCATTCTTTGAAAGAATGTTTCCGTAATTATCATACGTCATCACATTTGTCTGTACAAATTCGTCATTCCCATTCGCGCAGTATTTCTCCGCAAGAAGCTGCCCAAGCGAATCGTATGTATATTCGGTAACTCCTGAAAAACTGTCGGTTACCTTTGTTATCCTTTCCTCCGCGTCATACTCATACGAAAGAGTTCTTCCGTCGGAAAGTATTATTTGGCTTATGAGAGGAGTCGCAGGACTTGATTTCAACTTTCGGTTTGCGGTGTGCTCTTCCGTAATCTGACCTGCATGATATGCGAACTGTCTCGAAACAATGCCAGTTTCAAGCTGCAGCTCATCAAATATTTTTCGTCCAAAGCAGTCTGATTTGCTGTGACTTGTTACTGTAGCGCCGCCCGCCTCAAATTTTACAGAACTGTTTCCGTTATCGGAATTCTCATACCAGATTGTCTGTTCTTTACCGTCTCCAAAAGCAATACGCTTCTGAATAAGCCTTTTATCCGTATCATATGCGTATGATATCAGGCTTACCGGCGTCCTCGATGTTATAAGTTCTCCGCTCAGAGTTATATCATTTTCTGCGGCGCGGACAACTACCCCATCCTCATATACATAAGTATATTCCTTTTCCCTTAAATTGTCAATAGCTTTCACAAGATTTCCTAAATTGTCATAACAATATCTGTAATATGCAGCCAGAACCTGCGTTTCGCTGTCCGAGTACCATTTTTCACTGACAAGCCGTCCATATTTATCATATACCGCTTTCATTGTATTTCCGTTTGCATATGTAATCTGTCTGGGCTTACCATTCTTTGATACATAGCTTACAAGCTTTTCAGACTTTCCGCTGATTCCTATACTTGCGATATCGTTAAACCTGCTGCAGTCTATATCATATCTCATACCGTCGCCGCGGACTATTCCGGTCACCTTATCGAAAGAGTCATATATGTATGATATGTTTCCGAGCTCCGTTCCGTCTGATTTCTTATTTGTAATTTTGACAGTTCTTCCGGAAGCGTCGTATTCATATTCAGTCTTACTGCCCGCGCGGTCTGTTGTGCTGCCGGTTCGTGAGGTCAGACCGTCAACGCTGTAGCTTGTATTATTTCCCCTCTCGTCCGTTTCACACACAAGATTATTTCCGTAATCATCTCCCGCTTCGGTCGCGTTATATCCGTTATACTTCCTTGAACGGTACATTGTGCCGTATTCTCCGTTGATATACACGGTATCGGTCAGCGTATTTCCGTACGCGTCGCGCGCCTCTTCAAAATACGGACCGGATTCGTAAAATTCCCCTTCCGCTTCTTCTGAGGAGACTTCTTCCGATTCGCCTGCGGCGTAAGCCTCTTCTGTAAACTTGTCCGACGAAAGATTTGTTTCAATTCCGCCGCGAATAAGCTGTATGCCGTCGAAATACGCGTCTCCGGAGTTATTGCTGTAATCGCACCAGACTCGGATATATTCAACCTCTCTGTATTTCTCTTTTTCAAACTGCACGACGGCGTTTTGCCATTCGTCTGTGAACGGTAAAAAGTCCGCTGTGTGCTCCTCTGTACCGTACTCTCCGAGCTTTGTGTCATAATACTTGATTTCGGCACGCAGTCTGAAGGTCGGTACCGCGCAGTCCTTTCTCTCTTTTCTGCCCAGCGCGTTTCCTTTTGCCCATCCGGAAAGGGTGAAAGATTCCTTGGTTCCGCGGGCCTTTTTAACCTCAATATCCTGGTATGCATATCTTGCTTCGTCAACATCACCCGTCAGTTTCAGAGAAGAAGCCCTGTCCGAGGATTCTGTCACGGAAATTTCAGCCCCGCTGCTCATAGTCCAGAAGCTTCCTCCATTTTCAAAGCTTCCGTTTTCAATCAGGTTATAGCTATTGGCCGCTTCTCCGGCTTCAAGCTGAGCTCCGTCAAAATATGCTGTTCCGCAGCCGTCCGCCAGTATATGAACAAGTACAGCCGCGGCGGTTTCAAGCTCAAATGACGCGGAAAGTCTGATGTAATCTCCGTTTCTTTTTGTCAGACGTTCACTCTCCGAAAGTACCGTTCCGTCGGTTTTTGTTACTCTTATGTATATTCCGGGCGTATCGTCTCCGATAAATTCATTTATCACACGCGCATATAAAGAGAAAGTATACGCTCCGGCAGATAATGACTCGGTCTGACGGTATACTCCGTTCCCTGCCGCTTCTCCGTGGAAGGATTGAATTCTCAGCATATGAACTCCGAACTTAGAATAATTCTCGCTCTTGCTGCTCTTTATTGAAATATCCTCAAGATTTGCATTCTCTCCGCTCCAGCCGTCTATGTCCGCAAAGCTATGTGATGTAAGCAAATTTTCGGAATATGAAGTTAACCCCTCGGTATACTCTCCGGTAACATAGCCCTCATCGCCGAACAGATATACCTCCGATATTTCGTCACTTTCCGTCTCCCCGGCTTCAGTGTCCGGCGGAATTTCAGTTATTACCCTTGTACTTCTCGACGCCGCACTGCGCTGGAAGCTTACCTCTTTTATCAAATCATAGGCATCGTATGCATCGCCGCCATCCTCTTTCTGCTCTACTCCGAATTCCTTTACAGCGACAATTCTACGCCCTCCATATGTATATTCGGTTCTGCGCTTTGCATTTCCCGATTCATCCTTAAGCGTCACCGACAAGGGCAGTGATTCTCCGTTGTACGCAAGCTCAGCGCTTCTTCCGCCGGGATATGTTATTTTCGTAAGATTTCCCCCGCTATATGTGTATGTTACAGAAGTTCCGTCCGGAGCTGTCACAGATACAAGATAACTGCCCGAATAGTTAAACAGAAATTCTCTGCATGCACCGTCGGTTACAGATGTGATTTTTCCGGCCGTGTATGTTATATCAAGATGATTTCCGGATTCGTCGGTCATCCGAACAAGCTTTCCGCCCTCGTCAAACAGATATTTATCGCCACCGTAAGTAAGCTCTCTTATATACGGATCGTAATATATTCCGGACTTATTCGTATCCTCGTACATATTTCCGCAGGTGATGTTTCCATGTTTGCACGGCATATCGTCCGCTTCGGTAAGATATATCTCAGATCCGCTCTCTCCAATGTAAACATAACCCTCTTTCATCTCTCCGTCTGCCGCAAATGAAGCCTCTGTCACGCTCTGCATCAGATTCAGCCGCCAGCCGCTGCCGATACTCATACCGCTGAAATCCGCCGCATTCAGGCCTATCTGACTGTTGCCCGTATATCCGTATCCTGCAAGCGCGCTGTTGTACATATGCATAAGCGTCACAGGCATGCGGTTTCCTCCCCAGGAGAAGTCCTCCGAGCGGAATGTTAGATTTCCACTTTGAAGGTCAACGCTTCCGGCTCCGAAACGTCCCAGCCGATGAGTCTGCGACTGATACGATCCTCCGGTTCCGTAGCTTGTATCATACGTCAGCGTAAGCGTGGGAGCGCCCGTCTGACCTGCGGCTCCGTAAAGCACTACGCTGTCGGCACATACAACAGATTCCTTTACCATTCTGAGCACTAAATTTGCCGTTTCCGCTTCTCCTCCGGCGAGCATGTCTGCCACCGATGTAATATCCATCGTATACGTTATTTCACCGTCCGTGCTTTCTGCGCTGTACTGCATTGCCGCATAATCTATAAGTTTTCCGTCATCATCCGGATTGCAGCTGCCCGTATTTATATCGCCTGTCACACGGTATAGCCCGATTTTCGGCTGCTCTCCGCATTCAGTGCTTTCACCCGCCTGTTTAAACACAAGCTCAGCACGTCTGATTCTCGGGTTGTTAGGAAGCTGCGGCAGTGAAAAGCTCATATACATGCGGTTAATCTTACGGTCTGCCTTGCTTCCCGTAATTCCGACTGTATGAAGGGTACCTGAGCTCATAACTCCTCCGCTCCAGCTGTATGTATTAAATTCGCTGTCTCCGCAGGTTACAATCTGAGGATCGATTGTGACAGGAAGTACACGCCCGTCAGAATTAATCCATTCAGAATCGGCAAGTACCGTAAAGCTCAGCTTTCCGTTGTCGTCGGATTTTACCTCATAGAATACTTCTCCGGATGTCACGCCGGCTCCGTCATACATGTACGGCGCAGGTATTTTGAATACCTCTTCCCCACTTTCACTGTCAAGAAAGATTACCGTTTTGTCTGCCTCGTCGGTACGGTATGTTAACTTCTCCATCTCAATTACAAAGGGGAATCTGTATACCTCCGATTTTTCGGAAATTATAATATTTTCCTTTACTCCGCTCCCGTCCGCACTGTACTCTATATCACAGCCGGATGCCGCCGCCGGATAGGAAAGAACATCGCGCCGGGTTTCGCCTGCTATGCTCCGTTTTATCTCGGGCGCGCTTTTTCCATCGCTCACGTCCCCTCTCTGTCTGACTCTTGCAGTCTGCGGCTTTGAACTAATCCGTAAAAGCCTGCCCTCCTTTTCAATTGTGAAAAGTCCGCCTTCGGTTTCGCGGCTGAAACATGCTTTAAAACGGCTGCCTCCTTCGTAGATATACGCACCACTTGAATCCGCTTTAAGAGTACGGTCGATTTTCTCGAATTCCTTTGTTTCTTCGTTATACACATGAATTGGCGCAAAGCAATATTCTGCTTGCTCGCTTCCGTCGCTCATTCTGAACACTCTGCTCCGTTCTCCGCGCCGCTCGGTGATTTCATTTATCCGATACGCATCACCCTGCTTTTTCGTCACGCTCAGTTCAAGCTCATTCATTGTTTCGCTGTTCATTTTTTCCATAATGCCTGTCATTCCTTTCTGCCCTTTGGCAAATTCGGCCATAAAAGCTCAAATGTTAACGCTCAAATGTTAGCTCAAATGTTAAAGCACAAATCTGCCGCCTGAAAATTTAACTCTCAAGCGCTTGTCCTTTCTGTAATTTTTTATTTTTGTGCCCGCTTACAAAAAAATTTCAAATTTATGATGTTAAGGGCTCTGTTTATTAAAGAGAATTTTTTTGTCATTTTTGTAAGCATACCTCTGAAAATTTCCCGCAAATTTCAATAAGGAACTTGCCCGCCATCCTTACCTAAGTTATATTTTTCCGCTCCGGCATCTCATGGACATATTCGTTTTCCAATAAAAGCAACAGGAGCACAGCTCTGCAATAAGGCGCTTCTGCGGCGTGCATGAATTTAATTTATGACTTATTTGAAATTTATTTCCAAAACCTGCGGCATAAAATAGCTATCGCCTGTTGCTACTGCAGTAAATCCGCTTATTTCTGAACGCGTTTTTAAATATGATTCTGAAGATTGTTCTGAAGATAGCTTTGAAGACTGTTCTAAATTTGATTTTGAAGAGAATTTTGAAAATTGTTCTGAATTTGATTTTGAAGAGGATTTTGAAAACTGTTCTGAATCTGATTTTGAAAACAGCTCTGAAGACGGCTTCAGAATCAGACCTTCTGATTTTATTATAGTTCTTGGCTTGTCGGACGAAATAATATCCGTCACATCAACCGTATAATAATCCTTGTTCAGCTCCGCTTTGATCAAGGAGTCTGAATCGGTAATTTTATTGTCCCAATTCGCTCCAAAGCTGCAGAATCTCTTCGTAAGACGAAGCGCCTCCATGGAAAGCTCTCCGCACAGACGGGGTATATGCAATACCGCACGGTTTACAGTTCTTCCGATAAATACGGATATTTTATCTATATCCGCGCGTGAATACACCCATTGCTCCCCGTATTCCTTTGTATTTCCGATAAAGGCAATTCCTCCGAAGGCATTGTTTTCGTACGGGTTTGCGCTTTCTACCGTCGTATCCTGAATAAGCTTCGGCTCATACATATTGATTTCAAACACAAGCTTTCCACCCGCGTCACTGCACGGTAAAATTTCCAGATTATACACCTTGTCATTAATTTTTTGATATTTGACTGACACAGGCGACACAAATTTTCCTGAGCCTCGGAATATTCCGACAGATGAAACTGTAACAAACGGTGTGAACTCTTTCCTCATAAGTGAAAAACTGCGGCTGTTCGACCGAACGCTCAGATGAGAAAGCTGTGACAATAAATTAAAAGTAAAGGATTCCGATTCCCCTATATCGACAATTACAAGAATACCGTTTAAGGTCGGATATATCTCTATACTTTTACCCTTTATTCCCCTGCCGTATTTTTTGAAAGAATTTTCCGGAAAAAGCGCACGGCAATACCCCAGACAGTTTTCCAGCGTAACAGTTCCGGGATTTTTATCCGCGCTGTCAGCCGGAAACGAATTCGGAAAACGCATACCTGATATATGGCTTTTATCACATTCTTTTCCGCCTTTGTCGGCTGTCACGGTCGCACTGCTTCCGTAAGTATAAAAAATATTGTCCTTTTCTTCAAAACTCAGATTTACAAGCTTGCCCGTTTTATCACTGTAAACGGGTACTCCAAAGCAATATGCCGTTCTTGTGCCGTCCTCCTCGTACGTAATAACACAGTAACGGTTCGAGTTGCTTCTGTCCGGCATTACGGGAGCGCCATGCCGAATTGCTGTTATTTCTTTAATTACCGATTCCATTTTAATTACCATTCCTTTCTCTGTATTTGTACCTGACGGAAAATACAAAGTGAAAAAGTGTATTAGATTTTATTGATTCTGTATTTTGCACGCCGCTTATCTTTATTTTATAATTTTACGAGATAATTTTGTTTCATGCTTACGAAATACTATTAATCTCCCCTGATAAAGGGAAAAACCGTGTTATGATACGGCTCTGTGTATTATAGAGAAATTTTTTGCCGTTTTTGTAATCATATCTTTTATGAATTACGCAGATTCTGTTCAATACACACGAACATCTTACAGACATAAGCATCTCACTTTTAGTTATATATTTTCTTCCTATATTGCCATACTTTGAAAAGACTCGGTAAAACCGTAAATATAAAAAACTGATAGGACTGATCTTCCCAATGCCGCAAGGCAGAAGTCTTTTGAAAAAAACTGCAAAATCAGTTTTTCCACACTTTAATGTCGGAGCAAAATAGTCTATTATTATGCACACAAAGGAGGCGGTAAGGCTTGAATACGGACGATTTGCTCCTGTCTGACGGCGGTACAAATGCCGGACCAGGCAAAAAAACCGATAAAAAGCGCGGCGGCAAGAAGGCCTGGACGACAGAGACGAAGACGGAAGAAGAAATAAAGACAGAAGCGGAAGCAGTACCGGAAACAGAAGCAAGGACTGAATCGAAAGCGGTATCGAAAACAGAAGCAAGGACAAAAGCGGAAGCAGTATCGGAAACAGAAACAAGGACAGATACAGAGGCGGAAGCGGAATCCAAAAACGAAAAAAAGACAAACAGCGAAGAAAAATTTTCCGTATTATCCCTAAAAGAAGAAAAGCTTCGGGACAAGCGTCTGAATAAAATATGCCGGCTTGCAGACCGCGTTGTAGACAGACTTACCGGCGCGGTCGAGGAGCTTGAGACTACAGATACACAGCGGTTCAGGCAAATTGTCGCCTCTATAAAGGAAATAAAAGACATACAAATGCTCGATTCACCCGACGAACGTCTTGAAAAACAGATAAAACTAAAAAATCTTGAAAGACAGATGCTCGAAGCTGAAGCTGAAAACGTTTCCGGTTCAGGAGAAATTCTTGTCCGTATAGAAGGCGACGAGGGATACAGTGAATGAAATACGAGCAAGGATACATGCATGGATACACGCACTCGCATGAATGCACACATGTACACGCGCCCGGAATTAAACAAAATCCCCCCGCCGGCATAAGAGGCGGCCCGGCTCCTAAGCTCACGCTTGAAGCGCCGAGCGTGAAGCAAAAGCTCTTTCTGCAAGCCAAAACAAAGCATATCGGCTTTGGAGGCGCACGGGGCGGAGGAAAAAGTTGGGCGGTCCGGACAAAAGCAATTCTTCTGTCGCTGCGTTATCCCGGAATCAAGCTTCTGATTGTCAGACGAACTTATCCCGAACTGATGGGCAATCACATAAGAATTCTTCGTTCACAGCTCGCCGGAATCGCTAAATACAACGACAAGGACAAGCTTCTTCGTTTTTCAAACGGCAGCACGATAAGCTTTTCCTACTGCGCATGCGATAAAGACCTTGACCGTCTTCAGGGAGTCGAATACGATATAATTTTTCTCGACGAGGCGACCCAGCTTTCGGAATTTCAGATGAAATCGATTACCGCATGCCTGCGGGGAGTCGGAACTTTCCCAAAACGAATATATTATACCTGCAATCCGGGCGGACAGGGACACGGATATATAAAGCGGATTTTCATCGACCGAAGATACGAGGAGGGTGAAAATCAAAATGACTATACCTTTATACAATCGCTTGTTACCGACAACGCCGCTCTTATGCGCTCCCAGCCCGACTACATAAAACAGCTTGAGGCTCTTCCGCCAAAGCTGAGAGACGCATGGCTCTACGGACGCTGGGACGTATACGAGGGCCAGTTCTTCGAGGAGTTCGCGGACAGACCGGAGCATTACCGCGACAGACGGTACTCGCATGTCATAGCTCCGTTCGACATCCCGCCGGACTGGCGCATTTTCCGATCGTTCGACTGGGGCTACAACAGACCCTTTTCATGCGGCTGGTGGGCGGTCGATCACGACGGCACCGCATACAGAATTTTAGAGCTTTACGGCTGTACAGGTACCCCAAACGAGGGTGTGCGATTTACTCCGAAAGCGGTATTCAGTGAAATTCACCGCATTGAAACCGAACATCCTTTTCTCATCGGAAAGCACATTACCGGAATCGCAGATCCCGCGATATGGGACGCGGAAACCGGCGAGAGCATCGCGGAGACCGCGGCGCGCTGCGGCGTGCATTTTATTCCCGGCGATCACAAAAGAATTCCCGGATGGCTTCAGGTTCATTACCGCATGGCCTTCGACCGCGAGGGCTTTGCCATGATGTATGTGTTTTCAAACTGCCGCGCTTTCATTCGTACCATACCTACGCTTCTCTATGACACGTCAAAGCCGGAAGATCTGAATACCGACGGAGAGGATCATGTAGCCGACGAGGTCAGATACTTCTGCATGAGCCGGCCGATTTCTCCGAGATCCGCTGAACCTGACGACTACAAAACAAATCCGCTGCGGATGTTCCTGGATATTCCGCGCGAATCCCTGAGAAAGCTTCCGCCGCCTGATCCGGGAGGCAGGATTGAAATAATAGGGGAAAGCTGAAAATGCCGCCGATTTTTAGCTTTCCGGCGCTGAAAACAGATACAATTTACAACGAAAGGCATGGTCATAAATATGGTCAGATCAGACGCTTCGGGTAAAAAATCCGAAAAAAAAACTTTTATACCGCCGCTTTTTAATACGCCGTCCGTACAGACGAATCAGCAAATATCCGCAGATTTCTCATATCTGAACAACACCGGCAAATATCCCGCCTACGAAACGGTAGAAAAAGATCCGTCGGAGACCGATGCCGTGAAGAACGGCACTACAAAGAACGGTTCTGCGGAAAATGGCACTGCGGAAAACGGCGCGCAGACTTCCCTTCCCCCAATAGGCCGCGATCAGATTCGGGAGGCATATTCCATTCTTCAGAAATACAGAGCCGGCAAAGCAAATCTCGAGCGCCGCATAATCGAAAACGAGCAGTGGTACAAGCTGCGTCACTGGGACTGCATGCGCGGGAGCGAACAACAGGTAAAGCCGACCTCGGCATGGCTTTTCAACTGTATTCAGACAAAGCATGCAAACGCCATGGACAATATCCCTTCTCCCTCAATTCTTCCGAGGGAGGAGGGCGACAGGTGGGAAGCCGAAAAACTGTCCTCTATACTTCCGGTAATCCTCGATCAGAACGATTTTGAACAGATTTATTCCGACGCGTGGGATCACAAATGCCGCTCCGGAACCGCAGTTTACGGCGTATTCTGGGACGGCAGCAAGCACGGCGGTCTCGGAGATATTGCGCTGAGAGACATTGATATTCTGTCCCTTTACTGGGAGCCCGGAGTACGAGATATTCAGTCATCGCGCAATCTGTTTTCGGTCGAGCTTGTCGACACAGATCTCCTTGAAGCAAAATATCCCTTTCTCGCGGGAAAACTGACCGGAGCAAATCAGGAAAGCGCACAGTATATATGCGACGATTCTATTGACACAAGTGGAAAATCTGCCGTTATCGACTGGTACTACAAAAAACGCGAGGGAAACCACACTGTTCTTCACTACTGCAAATTCGTCGGAGACGAGCTGCTTTATGCGACCGAAAACGATCCGACGCTCAGAACGCGCGGCCTTTACGACCACGGTATGTATCCCTTTATCTTTGACGTGCTCTTCCCTACTCCCGGCACTCCCGCCGGCTTCGGATATATAGACATCGGTAAAAACTGTCAGGCTTACATCGACCGCGGAAATCAGGCGATTATGAAAAATATGCTTGCATGCGCCGTGCCGAGAATACTCGTAAGCGAGGACAGCCCGATTAATGAAAGCGAATACTGTGATCTCTCCGCCGACATCGTACACTGCTCCGGAGCAATCACAGACGCTACTTACCGCCCGATTTCGGCGGGACATCTTGACTCTGTCTATATCTCCGCGCTTCAGAACAAAATCGACGAGCTTAAGGAGACGACAGGAAACCGGGATGTTTCAAACGGAGGCTCCTCCGGCGGAGTTACCGCCGCCTCCGCAATTGCCGCAATGCAGGAAGCGGGAAGCCGGCTTGACCGTGATTCGTGCAAAGCATCATACCGCGCTTTCCGCAAGCTGTGCCTGATGACGATTGAGCTTATACGCCAGTTCTACGATACCGCGCGGTGCTTCAGAATTACAGGCGAAGATGGGATTCAGAAGTTTATATCATACAGCTCCGAAAATATCGCTCCCCAGAAACAGCAAAGCGCATTCGGTGTCGAGCTCGGATACAGAACTCCCCTTTTCGATATTGAAATTACAGCGGCTAAGGAATCTCCCTACTCGCGCGTCGCACAGAATGAAATGGCTCTCCAGTTTTATCAGGCCGAATTTTTCAATCCGCAGAATGCAGATGCTGCTCTCGCCTGCCTCGACATGATGGATTTCGACAGAAAACAGCCGATCATGAGAAAAATAAGAGAACGCGGAGAACAGTATCGGAGGGCGGCTATGCTTGCCGAAGCTTACAGTCTGAGCGCTGACGTGGCAAATCAAAGCACGGCGTCAAATCAAAACGCGGAGACAAACCAAAGCGCGAAGACAAACCAAAACGCAGCGGCAAACCGAAACGCGGCATCTGAAAAGAAAATCGGAGAGAACAGTAACATGAAAAACTCCAGAATCCGCTCTGCAAATTCTATTGTTCCGTAAGCTTAAAATATGTTAGATATAAAAATAACAGAGGAGGAGCTCGTAATCCGAGGACATGCCGGTTACGCGCCGCGCGGTTATGATATAGTGTGCGCGGCAGCTACGATTCTTTCATATACAGCGGCTGAATATGTAAAATATGCGGCCGCACAAGGATGGCTCAGGAAAAAACCATTTATAAACCTTAGCCCAGGACACATCGAAATCCGCTGCCGCCCCAAGCATGCTTACAGCTCTGAGCTTCATGCGGTATTCACAGCGCTTCGCGGCGGATTTCAGATTCTCAGAGAAAATTATCCGGAATCAGTTTCGCGGCGGTCAGACGCGAAATAAAAATAACGCAGAAATTCCGAACAGATGAGGTAAATATGGACAGAGATCAGGTTATCGGATATTCCGAAAATTCAAGCGGAAAAGCAAGTTTTCAGGGTACAGAATACACGGCAAATACAGCCGGTCAAGCCGGCTCAGAAAATACGGCAATCACGTACGGCAAAACCGGAGAGGAGTGTACAGCAGCCTCAGACACTAAAGCCGAAGCAAAACGCCCGGCAAATGTGAACCGCAAAGCTGCAACGAAGCACACGACAGCTGAGGACAGCAAAACCGATGCAAAGCATTCGTCAGCTGCGGACAGCAAAACCGGCGCGAAGCACACGGCAGCTGCGGACAGCAAAACCGACGCGAAGCACACGGCAGCTGCGGACAGCAAAACCGACGCGAAACGCCCGGCAAACGCGGACGCTAAAGCTGAATCAAAACGTCCGGCAAATGCGGAAATTAAATCCGATGCAGAAAGTGCGGAAGATGATAATAAAACCGGTACAGACGTTATGGCAAACTTAGACGGAAAAAACGACGCGGTGCATATTTCAGATGACAGTGGTAAAACCGATAAAGCCGACAAAGAAAATTCGGAAAACCTCGACGACAAAATCGACGCAAAACGCAGGACAAATTCTGAAGCTTTAAGAGAAAGAGTAATTCGCGCCAATGCAGGAAAGCTGTGCCGTACCTGGCTAAAACAGGCAGATGAGGCCTCCGGAATTTATCCCGGCTTTAACTTCCACAGAGAGCTTCAAAATCCCCGTTTCTGCGCTATTCTGAAAAACGGAATCGACGTGCGTACCGCTTATGAAGTAATACATCACGACGAAATAATTCCGGCAGCTCTGCGCTGCGCTGTTCTTGACGCGGAAAAGAAGCTTGCAAACAAAATAATGTCAAACGAGGCCAGACCGACTGAGAACGGAAGCGGCGCAGGCGCAGGTGCAACTCTCGGCACAGGCGTTTCAAAAATGTCAAAGGCAAACCGCGACGATATTGTACGGCGCGTGATGCGCGGAGAGATTATTCGTCTTTAATACGATGTAAAACCACCATATCTGAAACAGAAAGGAAAAAGCTATGAAAAACACAAAAATCAATCTTCAGCTTCTCGCTTATGATCCCCAGGAACAGCCGGACTCATATACCGGAGCTACCGGACTTTCCGCCGAAATGAAAACATTTTACGACATGCGTCTGATCGATGAAGCCTCACCCATGCTCGTACATGAACAGTTCGGTCAGAAGCGTCCTATTCCCAAGGGCAACGGCAAGACGGTTTCATTCCGCCGATTCTCCCCTCTCGGCAAAGCTACCACGGCGCTTACCGAAGGCGTTACTCCAAGCGGAAGCTCACTCAGTGTACTCAATGTAAACGCGACGGTGGCACAGTACGGAGATTTTGTCGTACAGAGCGACGTGCTTGAGCTTACCGCTGTCGATAACACGATTCTCGAAGCCACAAAACTGCTCGGCAGACAGGCCGGCCTTACAATGGACACAATAGTGCGCAACGCCCTGCTTCTCGGTACAAACAAATCGTACGCCTCAAAATGGGCAAAAAATTCGGACGGAGACCTTGTCGAAACAGAAGTGACCTCAGCCGCGGATCTTGACAAGACCGCAACTCTTAAAGTTGATACTGTTCACCGCGTGGTTGCTAAGCTCCGCGCTCAGAACGCTCCGACAATAAACGGCGATTACGTATGCATCATACATCCGTATGTGGCATACGACCTGATGCGCGATCCTGAATGGGTAGACGCGCATAAGTATGCGGCTCCGGAAAATCTCTATACCGGAGAAATCGGAAAAATGTGCGGAGTGCGCTTTGTCCAATCCACCGAAGCGAAAATTGACAAGGGCACATCAGGCCTCCCGACAGGTCTCGCGGTATTTCACTGTCTGTTTATCGGCGACGGAGCATACGGCGTTACAGAAGTTACCGGAGGAGGGCTTCAGACTATCGTAAAACAGAAGGGCTCCGCAGGAACCGCCGATCCGCTTGACCAGCGTTCCTCGGTCGGATGGAAGGGTATGAAAACAGCTAAGATCCTTGTAGACAATTATCTCGTTGATCTGATGTGCTGCTCTAAATTCTCATCTACGGCCACTGCGAACTAAGTTTATCCGGCATACTCAGCATATCCTGTATATTTCATATATACCCGCGTATCCATATATATCCCATATATTCCGCGCCTGCCGTCCGCCTGATAGCTTCGGCGGACGGTTACCGGGAAAAAGGCCTCGCAGAAAGCTGCAGCCACAAAAAAGGCATTTTACAGAAACATATATTTAAATTTTAAATACGAAAGGTATGGTTCTTATTATGGCAAAAGCATCAAATAAAAAAACAGAAAACCTTATCTGCAATTCTACCGACAGCATTAATACATCAGGCAGTACCGTCCCAGTTTCCGATGAAACCGAAGCCGGAGGACAAAATTCATCTGTTTTATCTGTGAAAGCTTCAGATAAAAATACCGACGCTGCAACGGACGGAGAGGTCAAACAATCTGACGAAGGAACAGCCGATGGAACTGTCAAACAATCTGCTAACGGAGCAATCGTCGGAACCGACAAACAATCTGCTAACGGAACAACCGGCAGAACTGATAGGCAATCTGTCAGCGAAGCAGATAAGCAATCTGCCGGCGAAGCAGCCGCGGAGCCCGATAAAAAAAACATTCCGGCAGCGACAAACGCTTATCCCGGTGAAAAGCTTGTCCGAATCCGTATCCCCCACGCTGAAGATGACGGCGATGTTTTCGTTTCGGTAAATGACCGAAACTGGTATATAAAGCGCGGATCGGAGGTCGAAATTCCCGAATGCGCCGCAGAGGTACTCATACGGCGCGAGGAGAGAATCGCCGACGCAATCAATTATGAAAACAAACTCGCCGCGAATCGCAGACATTAAAAGAAACACTGCATAAATACACGGAAAGACATCGGAAAGGAAAAGGCTCGGTTATCTATATGAAACTGAAAGAAGCAATCGACCGCATTGACGAGATGCGTCCCAACACAGCTCCGGAGGAAGAAAAGCTCCGATGGCTCGATACATTCGACCGCTCGGTACGAACTGAAATTATAGATGCCCACGAAGACGCTCCGACAGCTCCGTTTACCGGATACAATACCGAATCTTCGTACGATACGGAGCTTCTTGTTCCGTCCCCATACGACGACGTATACATATATTTGCTTGAATCCCGCATAGCTTACCGCCTCGGTGAAATAGGCAGATACAACAACGCGGCGGCCATGCTTCAAAGCGTATACGACAGCTTTGCCCGCGATTATCACCGCAGACACGCGCACAAAAAGGGAGTTTACAAATATTTCTGATTTTCTCACGCCCAGTCTCATGCGCTCCGTTATACCTCTTATCCGGACGTCATTCTGCCGAAAAGACCGGGATCTGAAAATCAGGCGCAAAATACAAAGCTGAAAATCAGGCGTAAAATTACAAACAGGAGAAATTTACAAGCATGAAACTGCCTATTCTCAACGCTCTGCAAACATACACCGAGACTGTCGACAGCTTCGGCGGTCTGAACAGAAGCGATAAAATCAGTCGCGGTGAGCTTCATGATATGAAAAATCTCACATCCGACTGCGCCCCGCTGCTCTCCACCAGACGCGCGCGCGGAAAAGTGCTCGGTCTGCCGAACGAGGGCTATATATGCTCAAAACTGCTTGCAGGAGACAATCTCTGCTATACATTCGATAACCTGCTGTTTATCAACAGTTTTCCATCTTATATAGGCGAATCCTCCTCAGATCTTACGGCAGTTTTTGACCTTGGTCTCAGCGGCGATCCGGATACATTTCTTGTCGCGGTGGGAAGCTATATTTTAATATTTCCGGATAAAAAATATGTTAACACCGCAGACTACAGCGACCGCGGAGATATTGAATACGAAAAAACGATAAGCTCCGCCGTCTTTACCCCCTGCGACAGCTCCGGCAACGCCTGTGAAAATGTTACGGTATCCGCCGAAGCTCCGCAGAATCCGCAGAACGGCGCGCTCTGGCTCGATACGAGCGGAGAAACGCATATCATGAAAATCTGGTCTGAAAATACCGGAAGCTGGAGTGAAATTGTCACTTCATATGTGAAGATTTCGGTCTCCGCTTCGATCATGCCGGGACTTAATGCCGGAGATACAGTAAAAATTTCGGGAATTACCGATTCCCGACTTTCATCTATCGACGGGTATTTTGAAATCACTGCGGTCGGAGAAAATTACTTCATAATACCAGCTCTGATAGAAAGCACCGTTTCCCCCTTCACTTCACCTTTCAAGGTATCTCGAAAAATGCCGGAATTTGATTTTATTTTTGAATGCGGCAACCGTCTCTGGGCGTGCCGCTGCGGTGAAAATCAGGATGGAAAACAGGTTAATGAAATCTACGCCTCAAAGCTCGGAGATTTTAAAAACTGGAACAGCTTCGCTGGAATATCGACAGACAGCTACGCCGTCTCTCTCGGAAGCGAGGGAGCCTTTACAGGTGCGGTTAACTATCTCGGATATCCTACGTTCTTCCGAGAGAATTACATTCACAAAATTTACGGCAGTACGCCGTCACAGTTTCAGCTTCGTACGGTAAATGCCGCAGGAGTTCAGAGCGGCTGCGGCGACAGCATCGCCGACGTTTCCGGCACACTTTTTTACAAAAGCCGTACCGCTGTCTGCGCGTACGACGGCTCTGCGCCTTCGCCGGTATCACAAAAGCTCGGAGACGCGGTAAAATGCGACTCGGCCGTCGGAGCGGCTCTCGGACGAAAATACTATATCTCCATGAAATACAGCGACGGTTCTGCCGCGCTTTATGTCTATGACGCTTCGCGCGGAATGTGGCACCTTGAAGACAATACAGACGTGGCCTCCTTTGCCTCGGTTCAGGGAGAACTTTTCTATGTGGAACAGAGCGACAAATGCACTGTCCGCACGGTCTGCGGAGGCGGAGAAACCGACACGGAAATGTTTGAATGGACAGCGGAAACAGGTCTTATCGGAACGGAAACGCCGTCTAAAACATATATTTCCGCGCTCGCCGTAAGAATGTCGCTTGAACCCGGAGGCAGAGTCATGGTGTTCATTCAGTACGATTCATCAGGACAGTGGCAGCACGCCGCGTCAATCGCATCGTCAGACACGCGCTGTTTCTCGCTGCCGATTCAGCCGCGCAGGTGCGACCATCTGAGACTTAAGCTCGTCGGACGCGGCAGCGCGAAGATATTCTCGATAACAAGCACGCTTACGCGAGGCTCCGAGTTATAGTTATAAGACGCAGACATCTCGCTTTTAGTTCAATAAAGGGCTTGCCCAGTCCCGGGGCGAAGCAAACGCATTGCGTCACAATGCGATGCTCAGTGGGAGTACAATCTCCCGCTGAGTGTAAGATAACGACCGCCGCATATAGAGGCAAACGGCTATAGAGGCAAACGCCTATAAAGGCGGGGACATCCTTACCTAAGTTATAAAGAAAGGGACGGAAATTAATGATTGTAACTTTTGACCCTCCGCATATAGACGCGGCGACATCTCAGGCACAGATCGCACAGATAAAAAACTACCTGACTCTTCTGTCAGAAAAGCTGAACTTTGTTATGGAAGCGCTTGAATCGGCGGAGGAAAAAACAGAAAAATAAGAGCAAAAGCGCGTCAAAAATGAAAAAACGGCGCTGAAACATACGCCGGGAAAGGACGCCTTCAAAGGCAAGAGTATATTTTTTATGTCAACTGTACAGAAAAAGAAAAACAACGATGAAAACATATCCACCGCGGAGAGCGCAGAAGCGGTCGCAAAAGCGAAAAGCGCGCTTGGCTCCGCGCTCTCGTCGCGGCCGAGTGCGGAGGGCAGTACAGGATCATACAAAAGTCAGATATCCTCCGCACTCGACGAGCTGTCAAACCGCGAACAATTTTCGTACAATCCAGACGGAGACGCGCTTTACCGGCAATACAAAGACAGCTATATAAACTCCGGAAAGCGCGCCATGCAGGACACTGTCGGGCAAGCAAGCGCCCTCACCGGCGGATACGCAAATTCATACGCTCAGACCGCCGGGCAGCAGGCATACAACAATCAAATTCAGAAACTGAACGATATAGTCCCAGAGCTTTACAAATTAGCATATACAAAATACACCGACGAAACCAAAGATCTCTACAACCGCCTGTCGGCGCTCTCGGACGCGGATCAGACGGAATACGACCGTTACAGAGATTCGGTGTCAGACTGGTACAACGATATAGATATGCTGTACAATGCATATACGGACGCGCGCGACTTTGATTACACAAAAACCACAGACGACAGAAATTTCGCTTACTCCAAGGAACGCGACGCGATAAGCGACGCTCAGAATGAAAGGGATTACAATGAGAGCGTCAGACAGTACAATCAGAGTCTCGCGGAAGAACAGCGGCAGTTTGACGCCTCTCTTGCAAGGGCAATCGCAGAAGCCGCGGCAAAAAATTCGCAGTCTTCTCAGACTAAGTCCTCATCATCGGGCTCATCATCAAACTCTTCTTCGTCAGATTCTTCTTCATCGAAGTCCTCCTCCGGCTCTTCGTCCGCAAGCAAAGACGCCGCGGACGCGCTTGCCGACGTCGGGTATTCGCCCAGTCAGCAAAAAACCATAATTACGATGCTTGAAAGCTACAAGGCGGATTACGACAACGCCGCAGGAAATATCGAGGCGCAGAATTACGCTGTAAACCTCGCGCTTGCATATCTGTCAGGGCTTGAGCATCAGGAAAACAACGCTTACATATTTGAAAAAATATTCGGCTTTGTTCCCGACGAATTATCCGGCGACAGCAAATCGGAAAAAAGCAGCTCCTCCGGCGGAATATACCGGCTGTGAGTAAAGCTCTGAAGCGGGAGAGCATATATATATAATGATTAAACAAAAAGGCGCGGCCTGCCGCAGCACACTCGGCAGGCTTTCACCTTTCGACTGAATCGTCAGCATATCTTCGGACTTCAAAGCCGATGATTTTAAAATATTCGGAAGGAATGATTACAGACATGGACCTGATAACATGGCAGCTTCTCGGCACATACACCGGCGCCGCCGGCGCTGTGCTCCTCATAACGCAGCTTACAAAAAATATACCTTTTATAAAAAAAATCCCGACAAATCTCTGGAGCTTTATTATAGCCCTCGCAGTCTTATTTCCGGCAAAATATTTCACAGGCGGACTTACCCTCTCGGAAGCCGCGCTTATTCCCTTCAACTGCGTAATAATCGCGTTCGCGTCAAGCGGCGGATTCGATACGCTTCATAAGGCTTTCCCGGCTATATTCAAAAAAAGCAGCGATGAAAACCAATAAATCCGATAAAATTACAGTTTCAGGGCGGTACCTCCAAACGAAGTACCGCCCTTCATTCAATCGAACATCTGCCCCGGAAGCTTTAATTTCGGCTTTACCGGAAATGCTGTATCAAATTTATTTACATTCGCATCATCTACAAAATACCCTTCCGGTGTGCGATAGATACCTGCAACACCGTCAAGAAACCCCGTCTTCAGCTCACGAATAAGAAAGTAAGGAACTGTCTCGCTCCTCGGCTCTGCATAATAATGAATTCCGCGCGTGCTCGCCACTGTAAATCCAAATTTTCCGTAAAAAGCAATGTTTCCTTCTATACAAACGGCACCTACACCCATTTCGGCCGCTTTATCAAGAACATAATTCAAAAGAATCTTGCCGAACCCCTTTCGCTGGTAATCTGGATGAATGCTGATCGGGCCGAGAGTCATTACGGGCACAGCCCTCCCGTCATCAGATTCAATTTCAGCGCGTACAAACATAACATGACCTATAAGAACTCCGTTAAGCTCCATAACATAATCAAGTTCAGGAACAAAGTCCGGATCGTCACGCAAAGTATGCACAACATAGTGCTCGCAGCATCCGGGACGATAGACGTTCCAAAACGCTTCGCGCGTAAGGTTTTCAACTGTCTTATAATCTTTTTCGGTTTCTCTCCGAATAGTCAAATTCTCCATTTTAATAACCCCTTCATAATCGTCTGACAATCAATCACGAGAGGATATGCCTGATTGTATTTGCAAACCTCCCGTTTACAACACAATCTCCGTAACACTATTTTTCAAAAAACATTTCTCCTGAAAATAAATATATAATCAGCCGTATGACATAATTTCCCTGCGCTGCCGGTATTCCTGTATATATCGTAACCGCAGCCACCGAAGTCCACACCGCATTCAGATTTTCAGATTTTCAGATTTAATGTTTTTAATTCCCTTTTTAAACTACACAAAATTCCGTTTCGGAACTCTGCATATAAAATCTATATTACCTTAATCGCAAAACGAGGACAAACCCCAGCGCAGTAACCGCACAAAACGCACTTTGAGGAATCACACACAGCAGTTCCTCCGACAATGGACATCGCTCCCTGACCACAGCGGCGCACACAGTTTCCGCACCCCTCGCAGTAATCCTCGACGACAAGACGCCGCCTTCTTGAATTCACCTTAGAGCAAAAATCATCGGAAAAGCGGCCTGTCTCAAAAAAGCGTATATTTTCAAGAACTTCTTCCGCAGACTGCATGCCGAGCGCAATTGAATCGCCGCAGTCTGAGTCAATCGCAAATCTGAGCGCCTCCGCAGCGCGTTCGGACGGTGTTCGGATAAATATATTTTTCAGTTTTCTATGAGACTCCGAAGCTCCGAGAAGATGCCCTCCGCCGAACACTTTCATGAGCATTACACCTATACCGGATTCGCGGCATCTGTTTATCGCACGCCACATATCATCGCGGAGAGAAATCCGAATTTCCGCCTCGGTTTTTGCCCGTCTTTCAGCTTCGGATTCTGTCACGTTTTCGGCATCGGTTTTTGTTCTGTACTCCGATTCAGCCTCCGTCACGTTTTCAGCACTGGATTTCGTTCTGTTCTCCGCTTCGGCCTCCGTCACATTTTCAGCACCGGATTTCGTTCTGTTCTCCGCTTCGGCCTCCGTCACATTTTCGGTACCGGATTTCGTTCTGTGCTCCGATTCGGTCTCCGCCGCCCGGACAAACGATTCCGCACTCTGCGCCCGTCTAATTCCAAGTCCTTCTACGTTAAACATCGGAAAGACAACATCAAGGCCGGAGCCATGAGAGTGTCTGACCTCCGCAGCGGCATATACAGCGTCTACGCAGTGCGTGGAAAGACCTACAGCGCGGATGATTCCCTGCTCTTTGCACTCATAAAGATATTCAAGAGCCTCCATATGTCCCCGCAGAGTATGTATACTTTCCTGCTCGTGCAGCAAAAAAACATCAATTACGTCTCTGCCGAGTTTTTTTCTCGCCTCGTCAACCGCCTCCGCGGCAAGCTCGCGGTTCCACGCATATGTTTTTGTACATATCACAGGATTCTCCCTGCCCCCACGCGCCGTGTAAAGAGATATTCCGCGCTTAATCGTCTCATAATTCCGGTAATACTGTGCGGTGTCAATAAAATTTATACCGCCCTGAAGCGCGCAGGCAATCACCTCAGCTCCCTCTGCCTCGGACAGTCCGGCGCCGAGAGGACTTACGGTAAGAGAGCCGAAGCATATCTGCGAAACTCTGATTCCGGTTTTGCCGAGCATATTGTATCTTAACATTTTGATACGGATTTAAACTCCCAGATAATATCTGATAAGACAATTGAGAAGCTCGTCCCGCTCGACCCTGCGTATAAGGCTTCTCGCGTTCTTATAATTGGTGATATAGGTAGGATCTTCGGACAAAAGATAGCCCACAAGCTGATTGATGGGATTATATCCCTTTTCAGTAAGCGCGTTATATACCTCGCTCATAATAGCCCTGACTTCTCTGTCACGATCCTCGGACAGGGAGAACGTCTGTGTCCTGTTGTTCATATCGCTGCCGTACTGCTCATTTTTCTTGTTTTTCTGCATTTGATTTGGATTGTTAGTATCATTTTTCTGCACAGTCATCGCTTCCCTTCCTTTAGTTCTGTTGAATAAATGTGAAAAAACGAATAAAAAATTTGAATTACTCTGTAATTTATTATGATTATACCATTTTGCATCGCATATATCAAGACTTTTTTTAACATTACGTGTTAATAATTATTAATTTTTTACCGATAGAGCCTTTTTTTGAAAATAACCGCAATTTTTTTGCTTTACGATTCGCGGGTATTGTTTCAGCGGCAATTTCGTAGGAATGTCGACAGTAATTTTGACAGTATTTTAATAGTATTTCAGCAGAATTTTTATGATATTACGAAAGTATTCCGACGGTTTTTCGGCTGTATTACGATGACATTTCGAAAGTATTTTCGAAGGTTTTTCGGCTGCATTACGATG
>CDYR01006453.1_pt1 | contig 26518 bp, 18 predicted proteins | sample 557691 | NCBI WGS metagenome assembly CDYR01 (sample SAMEA3182103, study PRJEB8094) | gut metagenome | biome: human; feature: gut; material: Stool; isolation source: human stools | place: Canada | collected 2013-02-19 | reverse complement strand
ACATAAAATGATTAAAAGGAAGACGTCTGTTCCGACAAAAAATAACCGTATGAAAAGGAATATCAGTTATGATTAATCTTGAAAAAGAAATCAGAGAACAGCCGGAAGTTCTCGCCGGAATTTCAGATAAAAATATGGAGGAAATCCGCAGACTGGTTTTAGCCGCCAAGAAAGCGGGTGTAAACAACATCTGTTTTGCCGCCAGAGGAACAAGCGATCACGCTTCTATATACGCGCAGTATCTTTTCGCAATCTACGCCGCGGTTCCGTGCGGACTTGCAACTCCGTCGGCCGTTTCAAAGTACGGAGCCAAGATTTCATATAAAAATACGCTTGTAATAGGCGTATCCCAGTCAGGACAGGCAGCGGATGTTCTTGCAGTTCTCCGCGACGCCAAGTCATGCGGCGCAATTACGGCGTCGGTCACAAACAACGCGGATTCACCGCTTGCAAAGGAAGCTGACTATCATCTTTTCTGCAGCGCAGGTCCCGAAACATCAATCGCCGCCACAAAAACATTTACATCCGAAATGTACCTGCTTGCCCTGCTATGCGCAGAGTGGAGCGAAAGCGAAGAGCTCCGTTCTCTCCTTGCAAAAGTCCCGGATGCTGTTTCCGACGTTTTGAACAACATCCCTTCGCGACTTGAATCTTTTATCGGGGATTATAAGAAACTCGAAGCCGGCGTTGTTCTCGGACGCGGAGTACTTTATCCCATCGCACTGGAGGGCGCGCTTAAAATTCTTGAAACAAACTGCGTAAAAATGAGAGGGTACCCGATTTCTGATTTTTATCACGGACCGCTCGCACAGATAGGAAAGGGCGATCTTGTAATTCTCCTCGACGCAAAGGGACCTGTATTTTCAGATTCTGAGGAAATTCTTTCTGAGCTTGACAAAATCGGAGCCGACACAATGATAATCACAGATTCGGCAGAATTTGCCGGAGAACGCAGGAATGCCGTAGTCGTTCCCTCATTCGGTACAGATATCGTATCGCCGTTTGTTATGGCTGTTGTTTTACAGCTTATTGCGCTCAAGCTCACGGAAGTCCGCGGAATCGATCCCGACGCGTCAAAGGTTCTTAATAAGGTTACCGTTACTGTGTGACAGATAAACAAGCTTTTATTCGGCAGGATATTTATCAGAATATATATTAAATATATATTAAATCATAGCAATTGCGCGGAAACAAAAAGGAAGGCAAAAGATGAACAACGAATTATACGGAGATCTTAGTATTATCAGCACAAAAGGCAACGAAGACTTTGCGCTTCAGGTGGATAACTGGATAAGGCAATGGAGGTATGAAGAGGCTGTCAGCAAAACACAGGAGCTTGGCGGAGGAGATACAACCCTCTTTGATACCGACATAAGTGTTGACAGCTTCTTTGATAATGCGGAAACGATCCGTTTTGCAGACGGAGAGGGAAAGTGTATTCTTCATGAATCTCTCCGCGGGCATGACGTATATATTCTGTGTGATTTATTCAACTACGGAGCCACATATAAAATGTATGGCGTCGATCACAGAATGAGTCCGGATGATCACTATCAGGATTTAAAGCGTATTATTGGAGCAATCGGAGGAAAAGCAAGAAGAATTTCGATTATTATGCCCATGCTGTACGAAGGAAGACAGGACAAGCGTTCTCAGAGAGAGTCTCTCGACTGCGCAATATCGCTGCAGGAGCTTGTCAATATGGGAGTAACCAATATTATTACGTTCGACGCGCACAATGCAAGCGTAATGAACGCCATCCCTTATCACGGCTTCGAAAATGTTCATCCGACGTATCAGATGCTCAAGGCTCTCGTAGCAAAGGTTCCTGACATTTCTATAGCCGCAGAGGATCTTGCAATATTTTCTCCGGACGAAGGCGGCATGTCGCGATGCGTTTACTATTCGTCAGTACTCGGATTGGATTTAAGCATGTTTTATAAACGCCGCGATTACACACAGGTTGTAAACGGAAAAAATCCGATTGTAGCGCATGAATATATCGGAGGAGATATAGCCGGTAAGGATGTAATTGTCGTAGATGATATTATTGCATCCGGAGAATCCATGATGGATGTCGCTCATAAGCTCCGCGAAATGAATGCACGCCGTATTTTTATGTTCGCTTCTTTCGGTCTTTTCTGCGAGGGGCTTGAAAAAATCGACGCCGCATACGAGCGCGGTGATTTTACATATCTTTTTACTACAAATCTTATATACCGTTCTGATGAGCTGAAAAAACGCAAATGGTATGTAGAGGTAAACCTCTGCAAGTATGTTGCCCTGCTTATCAATACCCTGAATCACGACAAATCCATCAGCGGACTTCTCAGCAACGCCGAAAAAATTACAAATCTTCAAAAAGCGCATCAGAAAAAGCACAGCGGCGATTGATTGTGTAAATTGTGTAAATAGAAAATAATTACGCAGATTGACTTTCAGACCGCCGGAAAAAGTAAGTGTAAAACGCAATCTATAGAGTCGAACGTCCTTACGTCAGAACAGTTTTACACGCGAATGCCTTTATAATCAAATGTCTTTACAAGAAAGGGCTTTTACACCCCGCCTTTACAAGCGAGCTTCTTTGCAGCCGAATATTTTTACGGCCGAAGTTTTTACAGCCGAATGTTTTTACAGCCGAACGTCTTATAGAAGGCGGCGTCTCACTCTTAATTATATTAAACCATATTTACATAAGGAGATTAAATATTATGAAAAAAATTTTGCGCGCCGGTCTTATCGGAATAGGTGCGATGGGGCGCGGACATCTCAGCAACTTTGTACGCTTTAATGAAGAGGGCGACCTGATAAAGCTTGTCGCCGTATGCGATATTGACGAATCCCGTTTCGGAAAAAAAGACGGAACGCTGAACATATCCGGAATTGACGGAGGAGGATTCGATTTCAGCCGGTTCAGCTGCTATACCGACGTTGACGAGATGCTTGAGAAAGAGGAGCTCGACTTTGTTTCGATTATAATCCCGACATATCTGCATCACGATATCGCAATTAAGTGTCTCGACGCCGGTCTTCACGTATTCTGCGAAAAGCCGATGGCTTTGACGAGCTCAGACTGCGCCGAAATGATAGAAGCGGCAAAGAGGAACGGACGCAGACTTATGATCGGTCAGTGCCTGCGCTTCTGGGGAGAATATAATGTTGTAAAGGAATATGTTGAGAGCGGACGTTTCGGAAGATGCACCGGAGGATATTTCTTCCGCGGCGGAGAGCCTCCCAAGGGTTCATACAACGACTGGTATATGAAGCGCGAGCTTTGCGGAGGAGCTATCCGGGATCAGCATGTACACGATGTAGACATCATTCAGTATATATTCGGAATGCCGAAGGCTGTTCATACAGTTGCTCAGAATATTATTGAAGGCAGCGGATATGATAATGTAAGTACAAACTATGTTTACGACGATCTTAAAACAATAAACGCACAGAACGACTGGACAATTCAGGGCGTTGGATTTGATATGTGTTTCCGTGTGAATTTTGAAGGCGGTACAATCTATATGGACCGCGAAGGTTTCCGTGTCTGCTCCAAGGGCGGAGAGCCGTTTACACCGGATTACGACAAGGACAGCGCTTATTATAAGGAAATAAAATACTTTGCCGAATGCATTACAGAGGACAAACCGAATCTTATCAATCCGCCGGAGGATTCAATGAATACAATCCGTCTCGTAGAATGTGAAATAAAAAGCGCAGATATGGGCGGCGCGGTTGTAAACGTTTGACAGGTTTGTTTTAATGCATCAGGCATAAAAGTGTCAGCTATGAAAGGATAACTTTATAGATGCCTGATTTTGACAGGGCTATGATGCCCCTTGAATATGATAAGATATGCGATAGACTCGCAGACTGCGCTCATACTGAAGGAGCAAGAGGTCTGGCTTTGAGACTGCATCCGTCGGACGATCCCGACTTTGTCAGAAGAGCGCAGCGTGAAACGTCTGACGCAAAAAAACTAATCGGTCTTAAAGGCACTCCGGCTTTTTCTGATATTAAAGATATATCTACCGCTCTCGAACGCGCCGACCGCGGGGCCTCTCTTTCCATGAGGGAGCTTTTGGATATTGCGGCAGTATGGCATACGGCGAGAACGCTTCTAAATTATTACAACACAGACCGATGCTCCGATACAATGACAATCGACGTGTATTTTGAGCGGCTTACTGAAAACCGGAAAGCTGAAATGCGTATAACCCGTTCAATCGTCTCCGAGGATATGATGGCAGATGAAGCGAGCCCCGCGCTTGCCGATATAAGACGTAAAAAGAGAACGGCTTCAAACAAAATAAAAGATACTCTGCAGAAATATACAAGCGGTTCATACAGTAAATATCTTCAGGAAAATATTGTAACTACACGCGGCGGACGTTTTGTCGTTCCGGTAAAGCTTGAAAACAAAAATGAAATCAAAGGACTTGTACATGACACCTCAGCTTCCGGAGCCACTGTATTTATAGAGCCCATGTCGGTTGTCGAGGCAAATAACGAGCTGCGCGAACTTGAAATCAAGGAAAGCCGGGAAATCGACCGGATTCTTGCGGAGCTTTCGGCGCTTTGTTCGGAGCATTCAGGCGAGCTCAGCCTTAATTATTATAACATAACCGAAATCGCTTTCATATATGCAAAAGCCGAATATTCATATAGAATTGACGGGGTAGAACCGATTATCTCGGATTCTCCCAAGATAGATTTACGCAGTGCAAGGCATCCGCTGATTGACAAAAAGAATGTTGTTCCCATTGACGTAAGTCTCGGCTGTGATTTCGACAGTCTTGTAATTACCGGGCCAAATACCGGAGGAAAGACCGTAACGCTGAAAACTCTCGGTCTGTTCGTCCTTATGGCGCAGTCCGGTCTTCATATACCCGCAAAAGCTCTGTCTGAAATCGGAGTATTCAGCCGTGTGCTTGCAAACATAGGAGACGAGCAAAGTATAGAACAGTCTCTCTCCACCTTCTCGGCGCATATGGTCTGCATAGTTGAAATGCTGAAAAAGGCCGATTCTGAAAGTCTTGTTCTTTTCGACGAGCTTGGCGCCGGTACAGATCCGGTTGAAGGAGCAGCTCTTGCGGTATCAATTCTGGAAAGTGTGCGCGGACGCGGAGCTTTATGCGCTTCAACGACGCATTATGCCGAGCTGAAGGAGTATGCTCTTGACACCGAAGGAGTATGCAATGCCTGCTGCGAATTTGACGTTGAAACTCTGCGGCCCACCTACAGACTCATAATAGGAACTCCCGGCAGATCAAACGCTTTTGCAATTTCGCGCAAGCTTGGACTTGACGAGTCCATTGTAAAACGGGCTGAGAGTTATGTCAGCGGAGAAAACCGCCGCTTTGAGGAAGTAATCAACCGTCTCGAAGAAAATCGCGCCGCGCTTGAAAAGGAGCGCGGAGAGGCGGAAAGGCTCCGCGCCGAATATGAGGCATACAAGCGGGATCAGGAAAAAGCTCTTCGGACACATGCGGAAAATACGGAACGCGAAATCGAGCGCCGGCGTGCAGACGCGATGCGGATTATAGAAAGCGCAAGAGCAACAAGCGAGTATGTGCTTGAACAGCTTGAGGAGGTCAAGCGCAAACGGAATTCGTCCGATTTGTCGGATTCTCTCAGCGCCGCAAGACAGAATATACGTCGCAGCCTCCGCGACGCGGATAACAAAATCAATCCTGTCATGAACATACAGTCTGATGAGGAGTATAAGCTTCCGCGTCCGCTGAAAGCCGGGGATGATGTTCAGATTACATCGCTCGGCAAGGCCGGAACTGTACTGGAGGTTTCAGATAAAAATGACAGCGTAACCGTTCAGGCGGGAATAATCAAAACACGGGTACCGATAAACGAGCTGCGGCTTATAGAAGGCGATTCCGCTTTCTTTATTGGAGACGACAAAAAGAAAAAGTCTATAAGAAGCGAGGGAAAAACTCTTTCCGCAAAAAGCTTCAGTCCCGAAATCGATCTTCGCGGAGAGAACGGTGAGGACGGCTGGTTTATTCTGGACAGATATCTCGATGACGCCAAAATGGCCGGTGTAAAATCGGTTATCGTTGTACACGGTAAGGGAACCGGCGCGCTGAAAAAGGCACTGTGGCAATTTATGAAGAATGACAAGCGTATAAGATCGTTTCGCCTCGGTATGTACGGAGAGGGAGACGGCGGAGTTACGGTTGTAAAGCTGAAATAAAAAATACAGCGGCGCATGTGCGCCGATTGAAAAGGAGAAAAAGGAGAATAGTAAATATGGCAGAACTTAAAATGCTCGCAATTGACCTGGGAGCATCCAGCGGAAGAGGAATTGTCGGAAAGTTCGACGGAAACCGCCTTACTCTCGAAGAAAATCACAGATTTCCCAATGAGCCGGTAATTACTGCAGGAAGCTTTAACTGGGATATTTTGCGTATTTATCATGAAATCAAAGATTCAATAAGAAAATGCGCTCTCAGCGACGACCGCAATATTGCTTCGATTGCAATTGATACATGGGGCGTTGACTACGGCTTTCTTGATAAAAACGGCAAGCTTATCGGCAATCCGTATCACTACCGTGACGACCGTACCGCAGGAGTTCCTGAGCTTGCATTTAATACCGTAAGTCAGGATGATCTTTATGGTGTTACCGGTACTCAGACAATGAACTTTAACACCATTTTTCAACTTATCGCAGAAAAGCGTGACAATCCGGAAATTTTCGATATAGCCAAAAGACTGCTTTTTGTTCCCGATCTTCTCAATTACTTTTTGACCGGCGTTCAGGAAAACGAGTATACCATCGCGTCTACCGGCTCGCTTCTTGACTCCAGAGCCCGCAGTTGGTCATTTGACATTATCGATAAGTTCGGAATTCCGAGAGAGATATTCGGAAAAATAGCTCAACCCGGAACAATAGTAGGTCCGCTTCTCCCTCAGGTAATCGAAGAGGTCGGCGCCATCAACGCAAAAGTTATACATGCGGCTTCTCATGATACTGCAAGTGCAGTAGTGGCGGTCCCTGCCAAAGGCGACGATTTTGTATACATTTCAAGCGGAACGTGGTCGCTTATGGGCAGCGAGCTTAAGGAACCCTGCCTTGACGGGGATGCGAAAAAATACGACTTTACCAACGAAGGCGGTGTGAACCGCACCATACGTTTTCTCAAAAATATTATGGGACTTTGGATTGAACAGGAATCGCGCCGCCAGTGGGCACGCGAAGGAAAGAAGTTTTCTTTCGACTGGCTGTCGGACGCGGCAATGGCCTCAAGACCTCTCCAATGCCTGATTAATCCGAACGATTATACCTTCAACGCGCCCGGAAATATGCCTGAGCGAATTGCAGAATACTGCCGCAGGACAGGACAGCATGTTCCGGAAAGCTACGGGGAAATTGTGCGCTGTATTTTTGACAGTCTTGCACTCTGTTACCGTTGGACCGTTGACAAAATCAACAGTATTAAGGGCTCTAAGACTCCGTTTATCAATATAGTCGGCGGAGGATGCAAGGAAGCGCCGCTCTGCCAGCTGACTGCAGACGCATGCGGAATTCCGGTATACGCCGGTCCAGTTGAAGCAACCGCAATCGGCAATATCTGTGTTCAAGCTATGGCGCTCGGTGAAATTAAGGATATGGCCGAAGCCCGTCATATTGTGCGCAATTCCTTTGAGATCAAATGCTATGAGCCCAACAGAGAAAACGCCGCTATGTGGGACGAGGGCTACAAAAAGTTCTGTGCTCTGCTGAAAGACTGAATACATAAATTGTCTGCTTTTTCATATACTATTTTTTAGCCGCTTCAAGCGGCATGGAGGATTAATATGTCTGTTTCCGAAGCTTATAAAAATGCCAAAGAAATTTATGCAGAGCTTGGCGTCAATACCGATTCTGCAATTTCAAGAATAGAAAAAATTCCTGTCTCGATGCACTGTTGGCAGGGCGACGATGTACGCGGATTTGAAAATCCCGACGGGGATCTTACCGGCGGTATTCAGACTACCGGAAATTATCCGGGAAGAGCCGCTACAATTGAACAGCTCCGAAGCGATTTCGAAAAAGCCGCTTCACTTATTCCCGGCAAAAAGAACATCAGCCTTCACGCAATTTATCTCGATAACTGCGGTCAGAAGGTTGAAAGAAATGAGATAGAACCCAAGCATTTTGCATCATGGGTTGACTGGGCAAAAAAAGGCGGCTTCGGTATCGATTTTAACCCGACATACTTTTCTCATAAGCTCAGCTCCGACGGCTTCACCTTGTCAAATCCGGATAAGCACATCAGAGACTTCTGGATTGAGCACGGTATTGCCTGCCGCCGCATTTCGGAGTATATCGGACGGGAACTCGGAACCACAGTAATCGAGAATCATTGGGTGCCGGACGGTTTTAAGGATATTCCGGTTGACCGCTTTGCATACCGTGAGCGACTGAAAGAATCATATGATAAAATCTTTTCGGTAAAGCTTGACAAAAAATATCTTATAGATTCTGTTGAGGGAAAGGTTTTCGGTCTCGGTGCTGAGAGCTGCACAATAGGTTCTCACGAATTCTATCTTGCGTATGCCCAGAAAAACGGTATCAGCCTCACTCTTGATACAGGACATTACCACCCGACTGAGGTGGTGTCCGATAAAATCTCATCAGCGCTTCTTTTCCTCGACGATGTGATGCTCCACGTCTCCCGCCCTGTCAGATGGGACAGCGATCACGTAGTTATATTTGACGATGAACTAAAATACATTGCTCAGGAAATTCTCTGGGGCGGATTTGAAAACAGAGTTCATATAGGACTTGATTTCTTTGACGCATCTATTAACCGCATCGCCGCATGGGTAATCGGAACGCGCAATATGCAGAAGGCTTTATTGTTTGCAGCGGTCGCACCGATTGATAAGCTTCGTTCTTTTGAAAACAGCGGCGACTATACGTCCCGTCTGGCAATGCTTGAGGAAATCAAAACGCTTCCCTTCTCAGCAGTATGGGATTACTACTGTGAAAAGGCGGGAGTGCCAGTACGGGATAAATGGATAAATGACGTAAAGTCTTATGAAAAAGACGTACTTTCCGGGAGATAACAGGAATTATCAGAAATTCCGGGTGACTCATGCAGCTTTGTAAAATATGCTGTATTCCGGCTCAAATAATTTACAAAACCGAATGGAAATCGATGCAGTACTATATTGCTCCTGATTATACCGCTTATACCGTCGTATAAAATTAATATCCCCCGCCTCTAAAGGCGGGGGATATTAATTCATAAAAGCCGATAACCTGACTTCTGCCATTAGTCGTTTTTTCAGACTGCAGCATAATTTTTGTTTGTTATGTAATAGACGGACAAGGAAGTAACGGTTGACACTGATTTGTAACTATGATAAAATAATCTCAAAGCGAAAGCTTTTCGATCATCAAGTTTTGTTTCACCGCAGGAAACGGCAGATATGCAGAGCAAAAATACAAAACTATGCGGTTCCGAATAATTTTTTGATAATATAAACATATGTTATGTAATAATATATATTCAGCGCGGTATATTTTCGGAAAAACTGTGCCGATTATTTTATCGGCAACAGAAAAGTTCATGCTCCTTGACGGACTAAATATTCATAATTATTCATAATAAAGAAGGGTGAGATATACATATATGAAAATGGTTACACTCGGCAGTACGGGTATTACAGTTCCTCAAAACGCTTTCGGCGCGCTTCCGATACAGCGTGATGATTTTGATACAGCGTCAAAAATACTCCGCAGAGCCTATGAAGGCGGCATGACGTTTTTTGACACAGCAAGAGCATATTCAGACAGTGAAGAAAAAATAGGCATCGCTCTTTCTGATGTGCGTAATAAAATATATATAGCAACTAAAACCGCTGCAAAAACGCCCGATGAAATGAAAAGCCAGCTCGAAACATCTCTGAAAATGCTGAAAACCGATTACATAGACATATATCAGTTTCACCAGTCAACATGCTGCTATCGGCCCGGAGACGGAAGCGGTATGTACGAACAGATGGAGGATTTCAAACGGCAGAAGCTTATCAGGCATATTGGAATTACATCTCATCAGATCGACATCGCTGATGAGTGCGTCGAATCTGGTCTTTACGAAACTATGCAGTTTCCCTTCAGTTACCTTTCGGGAGACCGGGAAATTGCGCTTGTTGAAAACTGCCGGTCGCATAATATGGGCTTTATAGCAATGAAAGCTCTTGCCGGCGGACTGATTACAAATTCACGGGCCGCTTTCGCGTTCATGTCAGGCTTTGACAATGCAGTTCCAATTTGGGGAGTTCAGCATGAACATGAGCTTGAAGAATGGCTCTCATATTTTAATGAAGCGCCTGAACTCAATGATGAACTGCGATCTGTAATTGAAAAAGACAGAAAAGAGCTTTCGCAGGATTTCTGCCGCGGCTGTGGATATTGTATGCCATGTCCGCAGGGCATTATGATCAACCAGTGCGCGCGCATGTCTCTTATGCTTCGCCGCGCACCGTCGCGTAACTGGCTGTCCGAATATTGGCAGGAGGAAATGAGGAAAACCGAAAACTGCATCGATTGCGGTGCCTGCAAAAAGAAATGTCCATATGGACTTGATACCCCGAATTTGCTGAAAAAGAACTATGAAGACTATAAAAATGTTCTTGCGGGAGAGGTAAAAGTCGATTGAACTGATTACTGTAAATGTACATATAACTGTAAATGTAACTGTAAATGTAAATTTATATGAAACTATAAATAAAACTATAACTGTAAATGTAAATTAAGATGTCTCCCGCCTTCAAAAGCGGGAGACATTTTAATTTTTATAAGTTTTATAATTTTAATGATTTTTTCATTATGATAATTATGTTCATTTTGTTCATCATGTCATATTGCTCTTCGTCTGCGTAAGGTTTTCAAAATTTAAAATTTCAGCTCTTAGCTGTTCTGCTTCTGAGCGGAGGTGCGTAATAAGCAATACAGTATCCGAATTTTCCCTGACAAGCGAAATAATTTTATCCTTAAGCATTTCATCAAGCCCGCGAAAAGGTTCGTCAAGTATCAAAAGAGGCCTTTCTGAAATCAGCGCGCGCGCAATTGAAACTCTCTGGCACATTCCGCCGGACAGCTTTGCCGGAGGAAAATCGTGTGAATAATCAGGAAGACCGAACGCACTGAGCAATTTCTTTGCCAGTTCAATTAAATCTTTATTGTCAGACAGCTTATAGCGCGGTGAAACACAAGCTACATTTTCAGCGGCACTGAGCCACGGCAAAAGTCTCGGCTCCTGAAACACAACGGCACAATCGTCCGGTACTGCTCCTGATATTTCTCCTTTGTCCGCCTTCTCCAGACCGCAAATAATCCGGGTAAGAGTAGTTTTTCCGCATCCTGACGGTCCCGTAACAGCAGTCACATTATGCGCCGGAATATCAAATGTCAATTCGGAAAAAACATCTATTTTCTCGAATTTTTTAGTTAAATTTCTTATGCGTATATCCGATTCCAGTTTTTGAGGAGATACGATTCTGCGGTCCGGAATTTTTTCGTCATCAGAGTATTCAGATTTATCACTTATACCAAGCGCGGATTCTTTATAGACGTAATCAGACGATAATTTGATTTTGTCTGACACAGCATCGAAAAAACTGCGCAGAAGTTTTTCAATCAAAATACTGAGCAGAATTACCGTGGCAGTCCAGGCAAATAAATCAGGGGTTTCAAGATAAAGCTTGGATTCATAAACATATCTGCCGATAGAATTTTTCGGCATGCAAAGAACCTCGGCGGCAACACCGGATTTCCACGCAAGTCCGAGCGATGTGGCAAGACCGGCGGCAATTTCAGGAGCTGAAGACGGAATATAAAGAAGAATTAATCTTTTAAAAAAAGAAAAGCCGTAGGACAAACACAATTCCTGAAGCTTTAAATCGACAGATTTTATTCCCGCGTCAATATGCGCCGTCATTACCGGAAGAACAATCAGAGCGGAAATAAACGACGGTACCCTTTCTCTGCCTATCCAAACGAGCGCAAGAATAATAAACGATGCGACAGGCGTCGCCGTCACCACCTTTAAAAGAGGAGACAGCAACGCGCGCGCCAATCTGCTTTTATGCATCAGTATAGCCGCAATAAAGCTTGCAGCCACCGCGCATATATATCCGGACATAATTCTTCCTATCGAAGACAGTGTTGATCTTATAAAAGTCTGTGTTTTAACGAGCTTTGCAAAACAAGTCAGAACCGACAGAGGTGACGGTAAGAAAACCTCTGCATTTACAATAAGACTTGCAATCTGCCAAATGATAATCCAAAACGCAAAAATTCCTAATTTAAACAGAGCGTTAAGCACATGGTTTTTATCTGTTTTTTTATTTATAGCAGCTTTTATTCGCATATGCTCTCTCCTGTTTTAATTAATACGCTTAATTATTCCGCTCCGTAATAGAAGTCGTCTTCCGGAAGTGCTCCGCCTATAGATGAGGGATTTGCATCATAAAGAACCTGAAGAAATCCGGAAAGCTGCTTTTTCATTTCGGATCCGTCAAGATATATAATGTTGCAGTTCGGCAGAGCTTTTTTTGCAACTTCGGCAGAGGCTATAATTTCATTAGATGCAATAAGCTCCGCTGCCTCTTCCTGATTATTTACAGCATACTGGACAGAAGCTTCATATTCTTTAAGAAAAGCTTCGACGACATCCGGATAGCTTTCGGCAAATTCACTTCTTACCGCAATACACCCTTGAAGCAGGCTGCTTTCATCTCCGGCAACATTTTTCCACTCTTCGGTAAGATTGAGTGCAATTCTCAGATTGTCACTGCCCTTTGCGAGTGCGGAGGTTACCTGCGGCTCCGGAAGCATACCAATTGCGACAGATTCGGAAGCAAGACTTGCAGCAAGCTCGCTGTGTTCGGCAAGATACTCAATTTCCACATCTGAGGCGGGATCTATTCCGTTCTGGCTGAGAACGTAATTCAATATATATTCAGGCGTAGAAGCCTGACCTGTCGCATAAATTTTCTTTCCTCGGAGATCCTCGACAGAATTTATTGTATTTCCGTTTTCAAGAATATAGAGAACTCCTCCCGTGTTGACCGCAGCCACTTTTACACCTCCGGCGGTTTTCTGGTACAGAGTTGCGGCAAGATTAGTCGGTACCGCTGCAATGTCGTATGTGCCCTGAATAAGTGAAGGACCTACCTGATCCGGAGCTGTTGCGACAGTAAAATTATATTTATTATTGGATTTACCTTCTGCGTTATCAGACATTAGCTTTGCGGCGCCCATTCCGGTAGGCCCGGAAAGAACGGCGATATTTATTTCCCGATCAAGACTGTTTTCCGACCCCTGAGAATCGGTCTCGCTTTTTGTAATCTCCGCGGTCGTATCCGCCGCTCCGGTATCATTTTCCCCGCTTGTTCTGTCTCCGCATGCTGTAAAGCCGCAAATTACAGAGGCAAGAAGAAGCATAGAAGTTATTTTTTTCAGCGTTCCTTTTAATTCCATAGTATATTTCCTTTCAGATTATAATTTAATTTATTTTTACGGAGCAATTAAGCTTCGGAAAAAACTTATAAATGCGGCTGTTCGTTCGACCGTTTATTAAAATGTTTATTCGAGCGTTCATTCAGCTGTTCATTTGAGTTAACAGCTAATTATATTAAATTAACCTATTCATTTAATTCGGCTTGTTTATTTAAGTTTAATCGTATGCCATTTTCAAATAGTATATACGCTCCATAACAGTTAATTTCTCGGTCTATTACCAGGCATCAGAGCTCAGCGATTCCCGCATTATCGCATATTATAATTTTCCCGTCTTCATTCCGTTTTATAAATCCTGAGCTTTCAAGAGTCTGCAGAGCTCGGTATACAGACGCTCTGCCGAGATTCAATGATTTGGCGAGCTGCGCTATAGACGGAACTATCAAACAACCTTCCGGGTCGCGCGGCATTTCGAGAAGTATACAGGAAAGTCTTTGTTCCGCCGTGCCGGCCGTAACAACGGAAATTCTTTTGTTGAGATAGCGTATTCTTCCGGACAAAAATTTAATATAATTTTCAGCAATCTTAGAGCTGCCGGTAATCATCCGCTCAACCTTATCAGCATCGAGCAACAAAACAGATGTTTTCCCCTTAGCTCTGATGTAAGAGACATAATCCGTGTCTTCAGAGCAGAAAAGCGCGGCCGCGCCAAATACATCGCCCTTTGCAAGAATCCGCAAAATAGTGCTGTTTTCCTCAAATTCTGCGGTAACAATTGCTTTTCCGGAAACTATAATCTGCAGTCCCCCGATATATTCATTTGGAGAAGATATCAGCTCACCAGATTTAAACATCCTAAGACACGGGCTGCACTCGTATATATTTTTTAATCTTTCGTTCCCCGGTATTCCGTCAAACAGAAATATTTTAGCCGCTATTGACAAATATTCATCTGTAATATTATTTTGCATATAGTTTTCCATTCTGACGATTTCTGAAGCTTACTATAATTAAACTCAATAAATAACTGCAATCCTCTTGCAAAAACAAAGTATAAATTTTTACAAGCCACAAAAAGTGTATCATATGATACACTTTTTGTCAATAGGTGTAAAAAATATTTCTCAAATTTTTATCTCAGAACTCCATTGGCATTTAAAATTTACACGACTAAAGCAATTCAATAAGGGACACAAGCCCTGTCATCGAACATTTCATGACGGAGACGGGGTACCACAACCTGAAAAAGTGATCGGAACGCACCGCCTATAGAGACAAACGCCTCGTACGCGAACGTCTTACAGACATAAACATTCCGATTACGCTTATAATTAAACTTATAATTAAATAAGAAAAAACATCAACTATAAAAAAGTACTTGCAATTTTATAAAATTGTGGTATACTAATATATAGTATTTATAGTATTATATTTTAAATGCAGGGATGCGGCTCGGTTTACCGCGTTTTTGCCGTGCAGAGAATGACGGTCATTGGCTGGAAGCCGTCTGCGGCATGCGGTATTTCATTTCTCCGCGGAGCATGTCCGGTGAATAATTATCAGTAGCCGAATACGGGCGGTTTCCGTTATAAAACCGTTGAGCGTTTGTCTGTGTAATCACACGGCAAAAATTAAGGTGGTAACGCGAAGGTAACTCCTCCGTCCTTTTTAAGGGCGGATTTTTTATTTACAGACATTCGGCGGTGCAACAAAATAAAGTTTATTTTAAATCAGAGTTTTTGCATATAAACCCGTATCAGGAAAGGAAGGATTTTAATGAAAGAGAAGCTGAAACAGATACGCACAGCCGCCTTAGAGCAGCTGGACGCTGTAGACAGTACAGAAAAGCTTGAACAGCTTCGTGTAAAATTTCTCGGAAAAAAAGGAGAGCTGACCGCCGTACTCCGCGGCATGGGCGCGCTGTCTCCCGAGGAAAGGCCCGCGATAGGTCAGATTGCAAACGAGATCCGCGAATCTGTCGAAAATATGATAGCGGAAAAAAAGGAGAAGCTTTCGGCCGAGCTTTTGCAGCACAAGCTGGAAAGTGAAAAAATTGACGTTACAATGCCGGCAAAACGGTTTAATCTCGGACATCGGCACCCTCTTGCTCAGGTAGAGGATGAAATGTGCGGTATTTTCCGTTCTATGGGATTTGATATTGAAGAGGGACCGGAAGTAGAAACCGATTATTACAACTTTCAGGCGCTTAACACGCCCGAAAATCATCCCGCCCGTGATTCGCAGGACACCTTCTATATAACAGACAATATTCTTCTGCGTTCGCAGACGTCTTCAGTTCAGGTTCATGCGATGGAGCGTGCGGGCAAGCCTCCGATCCGCGTCGTATCTCCCGGCAGAGTTTACCGTTCCGACGCGGTTGACGCAACGCATTCTCCGATGTTTCACCAGCTTGAAGGACTTGTAGTAGACAAAGATATAACCATGGGCGATCTTAAAGGAACTCTTGAAACCTTTGCACGGAGAATGTTCGGCAATGATACAAAAATAAGATTCCGTCCGCATCATTTTCCGTTTACCGAACCATCCGCCGAAATTGATATTTCCTGTTTTATGTGCGGCGGCAAGGGCTGCAAAGTCTGTAAGGGAGAGGGCTGGATTGAGATACTCGGCGCAGGAATGGTTCACCCTAATGTTCTGCGCTGTTCGGGAATAGATCCGGACGTATATTCAGGTTTTGCGTTCGGAATGGGTATCGAGAGAATTGCCATGAAGAAATATTCAATAGACGATATGCGCCTGCTCTATGAAAACGATCTGCGCTTCCTGCGTCAATTCTGATAAGAAGGAGGAAACTTAATAATGAATTTGCCGATTTCCTGGCTCAATGAATTTGTCGATATTAAAGACGTAGATATTAAAGACTATTGTGACCGTATGACCGATACAGGATCGAAGGTTGAGGGATGGAGTGCTCTCGGAGGCGACATTGAAAATGTATGTGTCGGAAAAATTATTTCGGTTGAACAGCATCCAGACGCAGACCGGCTTGTAATCTGTTCCGTCGATGTCGGTGAGGAAAAGCCGAGGCAGATAGTCACTGCGGCTACAAATGTATACGCCGGAGCATATGTTCCGGTTGCAAAAGCGCCTGCCAAGGTTTCCGGAGGCGTTTCTATAAAATCCGGAAAGCTGCGCGGCGCCGTTTCTGACGGAATGTTTTGTTCTGTCGCAGAGCTCGGTCTGACACTGTATGATATGCCGTATGCAATCGAAGACGGTATTCTTATACTGAATGACGATCCGACTCTCGGAGAGTATAAGCCCGGCGATGATATAAAAGAAATATTGAAGCTTACCGATAATGTTGTGGAATTTGAAATTACACCTAACAGGCCGGACTGTCTCTCTGTCATCGGAATGGCGCGTGAAACCGCCGCCTCATTTGAAAGAACGGCAAAATATCACACGCCTGTTCTCAGTGCGGAAGACAAAAGCGACAATATCCGTAATTATCTGTCTGTAACCGTTAAAAACAGTTCTCTCTGTCCGCGTTATACAGCCAGAGTTTTAAAGAATGTAAAAATCGCTCCGTCTCCGCTCTGGATGCGTACGAGACTTCGCGCGGCAGGAGTACGCCCGATAAACAATATTGTCGATATTACAAACTATGTAATGCTCGAATACGGTCAGCCGATGCATGCGTTTGACTATGCGTGCCTTGACGGAAACGCAATTGTTGTCCGCGAAGCGGTCGGGGGAGAAAAATTCCGTTCTCTTGACGATATAGACCATGTGCTGAGCGCGGGCATGCTCGTAATAGCTGATGAAAAGAAACCTGTCGCCCTTGCGGGAGTTATGGGCGGCGCCAACAGCGAAATCAAAGACACTACATCGGTTGTAGTATTTGAATCGGCAAACTTTATGGGAAGCTCAGTCCGTATAACCTCACGCGCACTAGGCATGAGAACCGAAAGCTCCGGACGCTTTGAGAAAGGACTTGACAGTGAAATGACGCTAAGCGCCATAGAAAGAGCATGCGAGCTTGCAGAGCTTCTCGGAGCCGGTGAAGTTGTCGATGGTATAATTGACGTACGCGACGGTGAAAAACCGGAGGCGTCCGTAAAGTTTGAGCCGGAAAGAATCAATCGTTTCCTCGGAACAGACATCCCGGAGGACAGAATGGTATCCATTCTTGGCAGCCTGCTCTTCAGGGTTGAAGATAAAACCGTATATGTACCGTCATGGCGGGACGACGTCAGATGTATGAATGATATCGCCGAAGAAATAATAAGAATTTGGGGATATAATGAAATAAAATCTACAAGCTTCCGTTCCGGAGTCAAAACGGGTGAATATACGCCGAGAAAAGCGTATTCCTTGCGCCTGAACAATCTTCTCTGTTCGCTCGGATGCTGGGAAACCTGCAGCTTTTCGTTCATAAGTCCCAAATACTATGATAAAATCCGTATGTCCGATGATGATCCGAGAAGAAATTCTGTCGTAATCCGCAACCCACTCGGAGAGGACACAAGCGTTATGAGGACGGTCATTCTGCCGTCTGTCCTTGAATCGCTCGCGCGAAATAACAACAGTCATGCGGAAGATACGGCGCTCTATGAAACCGCATCCGTATATCTGCCCGGAGAAGACAAAACGCTTCAGCCATCCGAGCCTCTCCAGACAGCGATCGCTTTTTACGGCGGTGATTTCTATACGATGAAAGGAATTATAGAAACAATTCTTGAGGACGGAGGAATCATGAATTACCGAACCGCCTCCAAATCAGACGATCCGACATATCATCCCGGACGATGCGCAGAGATAATTCTTTCAGATAAAAGCTCGGTCGCAGTATTCGGCGAACTTCATCCTCTTACCGCTCAGAATTACGGATTTGACATTCCTGTTTACGCAGCGGTAATCGATACGGAAAAGCTCGCTTCGATTGTTTGCTTCGACCGCACGTATAAGCAGATACCGCGCTATCCGGCAATTTCACGTGATTTTGCATTTCTGTGCAACGCAGATGCGGAAGCCGGCTCTATTGAAGAGGTTATCAGCCGCGCAGGAGGAAAGCTTGTAGAGAAAATCGACTTATTCGACGTATTCCGCGGAGAAAAGCTCGGTACGGGCAAGAAGAGTCTCGCCTTTAATGTTTCACTTCGCTCCGCTGATCATACTTTGACGGATGATGAAGCCGATAAAACCGCAGAAAAAATTCTGCATGCAGTGGAAAAAGAGCTTGGCTTCAAGCTAAGAGAAATATAAGAAATATAATTGTTTACAAATTGATTTACCGCAAATTGACAAAGCCGGTTTTGCCTGAATTGCTCAGATAAACAAAAAGCCTGCCATCCTTTCGCTGAGTAGTATTAGGCAGTATCTTAAGAAGTACTCAGAAATCGGCATTGCGGGGTAAAAATGAGAGTACGAATCAAAAGATTCGTACTCTTTTTCTGTATATGCCGTTAAAGCTGCAATCGGCACATGCACACGGCAAGGCAATTATGAAATTCCCAATCTGAAAATAAAACCCGAAAAAACAGAGTAAAATAGAACGAACCGGAGAGAGCAAGGCTGCTTTCTCCGGCCTTTTTGTATTAGCTTAGCGAGCAAACTATTTGTATCCCCAATACGGCTACAAAAAGTGAAACTCGTTAGGACGCTCACCTAAGACCTATTTCTAAAATGCTGTTTAGAATAATTATGCTATTAAATAGTGATATTATCAGTCCAAAGTTCGCATTGAGTCATAACAGTCTGCACTGCGTCCTCCATACCTTCAGGCGGATATTTGTGCTTCTTCAAAAGTTTCTTAATCAGCATACGCATTTTTGCTCTTGCAGACTCACGCTTCTGCCAGTCTATCGTCTTGTTTTTACGGAGGGTGTCTGCCAGTTCTTTGGTAATGGTAATCAGCTCATCATTCTCGTAAAAGTCCTTGATAGCCTGTGGCTTTGTCAGTGCGTCATAGAAAGCAAGTTCATCTGCCGTAAGTCCTAACTGTTCGCCCTCTTTTTGTGCGGCGGCGATTTGCTTTGCGAGTTTCAGCATTTCTTCAATGACTTCTTCATTGGTTAGCATACCGTTTAGATATGCGTTAAGAGAGCGCTGCATAATCTCGCTGAACTTTTCGGATTTAACAACATTGGTTCTGCGGTAAACAGATACCTGCTCCGCAATCAGCTTTTTCAAGAGTTCAACAGCAAGGTTCTTTTCCTTCATATTGGAAACTTCCTTAAGGAACTTCGGGTCAAACAGAGAAAATTCCTCTTTGATGTCGGAAAACAGATTGATGACCCCATCACTCTTGATACTCTGTTTCAAAAGCTCATTGATTCGTGCGTTCATTTCCGGCAGGGAAATCTTCTTTCCGACACCGGTATTGGTAAGTCTCAGAACCAACACACGAACAGACTCGAAAAATGCTGCTTCAAATCTGCTGTCCTCATCAACCAAAGACGAACAGAGAGACAACGCCTGATGAAGCATAAGTGCTTCTTTTACAAAAGAGTCTTTTTCTTCTACCTTTTCTCTGCCGATAATAAAGTTCACAGCACCACTGATAGTCTTTGCTCTTTCAAGGTCTGTGCCGGTCTGGAACTTGGAATAATCGTATCCGTGGAATTTGTCACGGCAAACGGACAGCTTCTCCAAGAATTTCGGATAAGCTACTTTTGCAACATCTGTGTCGCCGTAATTCTTTTTATCACGGGAGGTGTAGTCGTTCATTGCCTGTTTCAAGGCTGTCGCGATACCTACATAATCAACGACAAGTCCGCCTTCCTTGTCACGGAACACACGGTTTACACGGGCGATTGCCTGCATAAGATTGTGTCCGGACATCGGCTTATATACATACATTGTTGCAAGGGACGGCACATCAAAACCGGTCAGCCACATATCAACTACGATAGCAATTTTCATCGGGCCGTTATTGTCTTTAAATTTCTTTGCCAGCTCGTCCTTGTGATGTTTATTACCTATGATTTGTCGCCATTCTTCCGGGTCGTTATTACCGGAAGTCATTACGACTCCAACCTTTTCCGTCCAGCCGGGGCGCAGTTCCAAAATTCGCTTATAGATTTTCATAGCGATTGTGCGAGAATAAGCAACAATCATTGCCTTACCGGTCAGCAGGTTTTCTCGGTTGTTTTCGTAGTGGTCGAGAATGTCGCACACCAATGAATTGATGGTATTGTCATTGCCGAGGACAGCTTCCATCTGACCAAGCTCACGCTTGCTCTTTTCGATGACTTCTTCATCGGCATTGGCTGCCATAATATCATACTCTGCGTCAATCAGCTTCAGAGTCGCTTCGTCAAGGTTCAGCTTGATAACACGGCTTTCATAGTAAACCGGGCGTGTTGCTCCGTCCTCAACAGCTTGGGTCATATCGTAAATGTCGATATAGTCACCGAACACTTCACGGGTACTGCGGTCTTTAGAGGAAATAGGTGTTCCGGTAAATCCAATGTATGTAGCGTTTGGCAGAGTGTTTCGGATAATACGGGCAGTACCGATTACACGCTTTGCAACAGCTTCGCCATCTTCGTTTTTAGTAATCTTAATCTTTTCGGCAAGTCCGTATTGCCCTCTGTGTGCTTCATCTGCCATAACGATAATATTATGGCGTTCAGAAAGCGGTTCGTGAGACTCCTCAAACTTCTGCATTGTGGTAAAGATAATGCCGTTAGCCTGTCTGCCGGCAAGCAGCGTTTTCAAATGCTCTCGGCTTTCAGCGTGCATAGGCTCTTGTCTTAAAAAGTCTTTGCACTTTGCAAACTGACCGTAAAGCTGGTCATCAAGGTCATTTCTATCTGTCAACACAACAATGGTAGGACTATCGAGAGCTTCTTGCAGCAAATGAGCGTAGAACACCATAGACAGAGATTTTCCGCTGCCCTGTGTATGCCAGAACACACCACCCTTACCGTCGGTCACGGTAGCGTGTTTGGTAGATTCGATTGCCTTTCTAACTGCAAAATACTGATGGTATCCTGCAAGGATTTTGAAAGAGTTTACGCCCTCATTAGAGAAGCAGATAAAGTTCTTGATTATATCAAGCAGCCTTTCCTTTTGGAACATTCCCTCAAAGAAAGTGTCAAACTGAGCATACTGTGTATTCTCATAATTGCCGTCTTTGGTTTTCCACTCCATAAAACGATCTTCGCCTGATGTGATAGTGCCGGCTTTTGAAGTCAATTGGTCACTCATAACACAGATGGCGTTATAAATGAACATTGACGGAATTTCAATCATATAGTTACGGAGCTGCCTATACGCTTCGGAAGCGTCCGTTTCTTCACGGGAGGGAGATTTCAGTTCCACAAGAACAACCGGCAGACCGTTCAGAAACAGAATTATATCCGGGCGTTTGTTGCTGTTTTCAATAAAAGTCCACTGATTAGCTACGATAAAGGAGTTATTGTCGGGATTTTTATAGTCAACAAGATAGACGATAGATGAACGCTCTTCGTCGCTGACAAAATATCTGACCGGAATACCGTTTTGCAGATAGTCCATAAAGACAGCGTTCTTCTGCACCAGTTCTCCGTTCTCAAAGTTTTTCAATTTGAACAGTGCGTCCTGAATGGCGTCATCAGGCAGACCTCTGTTAAGGCGATACAGAGAGTCTATCAACACCTCCTCGTAAAGAGGACTGTAAAAGTCTCTTGGGGTATCGGGACCGTATGCGTATTCGTATCCCAAATCATTTCTGAATAGCTCGACTACGGAATTTTCATAATCGGCTTCGGTGTATAATCCTGACATTTTTTCTCCTCCTCGCAATTAATTTGTCAATCTTCAGCTTTTAATCTCCGTATAAGTTGTCTCGCAAATAATAAGGCTATTTCATCACAAGAATAATTCTTAGAATCAATAGCTTGAATTTCTGCAACAGATGGGTATTTCTTTCTTAAATCTTCATTTGTAATATTATGTACAATGGGGAGAATAAGCTTTTGTCCGTTTCTATCTTGTTTATTCAAAAAATTTTTTAACTCTTTTTCTGTCCATTCACGGTCAAAAAAATTATCAGAAATAACAATAATAGCAAATTCAGCTTTCTTCGTTCCCTCTAAAATGCGATTTTTCCACTTGTCACCCCACTCAAGAGATTTCTTGTCATAAAAAATCTTTATTCCTAACTTTTCTAATGAATTATTTAATTCATCAACAATACTTTGTTTATCAGCATTTGCGTGAGACAAAAACACATCATATTCAGGTAATGTTTTTGCTTGATAAGCGGGAACTATTTTCTTTTCAATTCCATTTATTTTATTAATAAACTCTTTGTCATTCGACACGCTTTTCAAACAGGAAACAAGTTGTGTATAACAGTCTATCGAGCGATGGAACAGAAGCCTCTCCATTCGACTTGCAAGAGCGTGTTCTTTCAAATACTTGTTGAAAAATATCTCTACATCGTTAATCCAAACTTCACTTTCTCTATTATATTCTGCATTATCAGTACCGATAGCGGCAGCGTTAATTGGCTTCTTAATATGCTTCGTTCTTTCTAAAAGTTCACTTAATTCTCTTTCAAATTGAGTCATCACCATTTTTTCTTCTTCCTTCATATGTTCTTCATACAAATAGCCATCTTTTAACACTTGAAGTATATATGGATAATTATCTGCCCATTTTGCCGATATGCAATTTGCTTCTGACAATTCCTTAAAATAGCCACGGAGAATAGCATCCTCTTTATAACTCAAGTTATCAAATTTATTCTTCCAGTAATCGGATATATTCTCATTGTCAATAATCTCTTGCAAAATACTAAAAGCTTCTTTTGAAATTTTTATCATATACTTTATTATTCCTCCTATACTAAACAAGAATTTAGCGGCTTAGCCTTTGAGTTTTTGGTACTGCTTTTTCCATACACGGGACGGTTTCCGACAAATTCCATCCTTGCTTGCAAGAGCACAAACACCAGACAGACCGTTGTTTCCGCAGATGTCAGGGTTATTTTGACGGCAGCCGTAGGTCTGGGATTCTGTATCTTGCGCATTCAATGGAGCATTGAACGGAATTCTCAATTCTTTTTCGGTCATAATGTCACCTCCGAAACATCGAGTTGACCGGACATAAACTGCGGAAGCAACTCATCTCGTAGTGCAGCGAGTTTTCTGTTTGCGATACGATTGGCAATAATCAAATCGTAAATGGGAGCAAGCAGACCACCAATCCGCTCATAGTCAGCAACAGGTGGAATAAGAACTTTGGCTTTTTCCAGTTCCTCTCGCTTGATATGCCCCATCGTTGTAGCCATATCGGCCGCAATGGATTCAAATTTCTGGAGATGGTGACTTGTCCAAGCATAATAAAACCACTTGTCATATTTAGCTGATGATACCTTGAATAAATGCTGATTCAATCCGCATACACCGCCACACCAAAAATCGACCAGTAAACTGCCCGACCAAGAGAAAATAACATCGCCATCGTGAATGATATAATCACTTTTAATATTTGGAGAGCATAGCTCGCTGTTATAGTCACAACATCCTTGACGAAGTTCTTTGATTTTAAGTACGGGAATACCTGTCTCATCAGTTAATGGACGATACTTCTGCATAGCAAGACCATTTAGATAGTCTGCAATGTCTATTAAACTGGCTTGTTTCCAACCATCGGGGAGAGTGTCAAACGAAAGAAACTCATTTGCAAAGATTGCCTGAGCTTGCTCCTCTAAATTATTGTTTATCGCTGTATTTAGTTCGATTTTATCGTCTATCATTATTAAGTATCGGGCGATTATTTTTTGTGTTTCAAAATCTGACGGAATATCCACTTCCAAACTATTTATATCATTCCTATTTACTGAACCAAACACAGTTCCGCTTTCTTTATTCAGAAGTTGCGGCATATAGTATTTCATCATATAAAATAAAAACTCTTGATTTCCATTTTTCATTCTCAAAGAGCATACTCCACGACCTAAACACATATCTACCGGAGTAATGTTCAAGTCTCCAACAGGCGCTCGAACACTCATAATTACATCTCCTGCCTTTGCTTCTTTCGTCAAAACAGTTGTGTATGTGTCAAAGGTAGGTCTCTTAAATCCGAAAGTTCTATTTCCTTGAAGGAATGGATAGCCATTTCCTTCCGTATTATAAAATTGAGATTTTGGTGATTGCCCCATTGTTACTTCAACAATATCCGAAAGTTTATACTTCATACCCAATCGCCCCCAACTTCTTGCGGATTTCATCTTCCAATTCATGGGACTTAGCAAACATATCGGAAAGCTCAGCGGTCAGGCGAATCATTTTTTCCTCAAAAGGTTCGCCGTCATCTTCTACTTCCTCAATTCCGACATATCTACCGGGTGTAAGGATAAAGTCCTGCTTTTCGATTTCCTGTAAATCAGCGACAGCACAGAAGCCTTTTACATCTTCAAGAGTTCCGTTTTGGAAAGCTTCAAATGTATCAGCGAGTTTCTGAATATCCTCGTCCGTAAAGTCTCTGTGCTTACGGTCAACCATATATCCCATTTTACGGGCGTCAATAAACAGAGTTTTACCTTTTTGCTTTTTGTTCTTTGAAATAAACCAAAGCGTTACCGGAATAGTCACGCTGTAAAATAGCTGAGTAGGCAGGGCGACAATGCCTTCTACAAGGTCAGCCTGAATGATATTCTTACGAATTTCGCCTTCGCCGCTGGACTGAGAGGACAGCGCACCGTTGGCAAGCACCAGACCAATCTTTCCGTTTGGTGCGAGATGGTGTATCATATGCTGAATCCAGGCATAGTTGGCGTTGCCGGCAGGAGGTGTTCCGTATTTCCAACGAACATCGTCTTTGAGCTTTTCCTGTCCCCAGTTGGAAAGGTTAAACGGCGGATTTGCCATAATGAAGTCGGCTTTCAAAGTTTTGTGCAGGTCATTAAAGAATGTATCTGCCTGATACGGACCGAAATCAGCGTCAATGCCACGAATAGCCATATTCATCTTTGCCATTTTCCAAGTGTCGGCATTTGACTCCTGCCCGTAAACGGCAATTTCTCCACGGCTTCCGCTGTGCGCCTGAATGAATTTTGCACTCTGAACGAACATGCCGCCCGAACCGCAGCACGGGTCATAAACACGGCAGTTCTTGAACGGTTTCAGGATAGCAACGATTGTCTTAACAATACTTGCCGGGGTGTAGAACTCGCCACCCTTGACACCTTCGTATGCGGCGAACTGCTGAATACAATACTCGTAAGTTCTTCCGAGAAGGTCTTTGCTTTCCTCTGTATCTCCCATATCCATATTGGTAAATAGATCAACAACATCACCTAAAACACGCTTGTCCAAATCCGGACTGGCATAGTTTTTCGGCAAAACATTCTTAAGAGAGGTGTTTTCCTTTTCAATGGCTCTCATTGCGTCGTCAATGACAGTTCCGATTTCAGGGGTATGTGCCGCTGAGGTGATTTTGCTCCAACGAGCGTCCTCCGGTACAAAGAAGATATTATCTTCTACATAAGCGTCTCTGTCGTCCTCAAAGCCGTCGCCTTCTGCAACAAGCTCCTGATAGCGTTTTTCAAACGCACTTGATATGTAACGCAGGAAAATCAGTCCTACTATAACTTTTCTGTATTCTGCTGCGGGAATATGCCCCCAAAGGACACAGGCTGCATCCCAAATTTGTTTTTCAAAGCCAATATTGGTATTGTTTCCAGTAGCCATTCTATATCCTCCAACTCTCAGTCATTTACGAACTCAAGAATATCATCCACACTGCAGTCTAAAGCATTACACAGTCGTTCAAGGCTTTCCATCGAAATGTACTTGTCATGCTTCAATCGTGTGATAATATTTGCGCTAACGCCGGCTTTTTCAGCAAGCTGGGCGTTCGTAATTTTCCGATCAATTAATAAATGAAACAGCTTATCATATTTAACTGCCACCAATTACACCTCCGGCAATAATCTATAAATTATTATATCACAAAAGCGTGAATAATTCAACAAATATTGATAATAATTTACGTTTCTGTATGTTCGCCTTAATCGGCAGAAATATTTGGGACCTTATTTAAAACCGTTATTCCCGAGAGCTATGATTTTTTTGAAAACAAAATATAGAA
>CDYR01001584.1_pt1 | contig 27266 bp, 18 predicted proteins | sample 557691 | NCBI WGS metagenome assembly CDYR01 (sample SAMEA3182103, study PRJEB8094) | gut metagenome | biome: human; feature: gut; material: Stool; isolation source: human stools | place: Canada | collected 2013-02-19 | reverse complement strand
TTATGAATTGCAATATGAAAGGCCAGAAAAAATCAAGTGATATAGATTCGTTTGATAAGCTTATTGGAAGAAAGACCGAGAAACAATCTTCAGTAGTAAATGTTTATCAAACGTTCAACCGTCTGCATTCTCTCATAAGATGAAGTAAAAACAAAATATATCGTAGTTCTGATGAAGTTATAAGCAAAAAATTGTTAGTTAATAATCAATATTTTATCCTTTATAATATTAAAGTCTTCAAAAGCCGCACCGGAGATATGCGGAACTAATACAATTTTTTTACACACAAAAAACAGACTGCTATAATAGCATCTTTCCTGTAACAACATAAATCCTACCCTTCCGTTTTTTTATCATAAGGTAGGGATACAGACCTAAATCTATAATACCGTCTCTCGAAAGCTTTGTACAAACTCCATATGTATTATAATCAGTTCAGGCAAGCTTAACGCCCTTGCCTGAAGATGATACAATAAGCTGTGCAATTTAAAATTAGTATAAAAAACATCATCGGTTAAATAAAAATCAGACGTGTCACAAAGCAAAACAGCCTTGTGACACGCCAAATCCTGTAAAATTCGTTGTTTAATTTACCAAATTTTGAAACCGACTTACTTCATAGCCTCTTCTACAGCAACTGCAACGGCAACAGTCATACCTACCATTGGGTTGTTGCCCGCGCCGATAAGTCCCATCATCTCGACATGCGCCGGTACAGATGAAGAACCTGCAAACTGCGCGTCTCCGTGCATACGTCCCATAGAGTCGGTAAGACCGTAGGACGCAGGTCCTGCAGCCATATTGTCAGGATGAAGCGTGCGGCCTGTTCCTCCTCCGGAAGCAACCGAGAAGTAATTCTTGCCGTTTTCGATAGCCCACTTCTTATATGTGCCCGCAACAAGATGCTGGAAACGAGTCGGATTTGTTGAGTTGCCGGTTATAGAAACATCAACAGATTCATGCTTCATAATCGCAACGCCTTCAAGAACATCGTTTGCACCATAGCAAAGAACCTTCGCTTTGTCTCCATCCGAATAAGCTGTAGTATTTACAATTTTCAGCTCATCATTATAGAAATCATAATCTGTCTGCACATAGGTAAATCCGTTAATACGGCTTATAATATATGCAGCGTCTTTTCCAAGGCCGTTAAGAATTACGCGAAGAGGAGTTTTACGCACCTTATTAGCTGTGCGTGCTATACCTATAGCGCCTTCAGCCGCAGCAAAGGACTCATGACCGGCAAGAAAGCAAAAGCATTTTGTCTCCTCACGAAGGAGCATAGCCGCAAGATTTCCGTGGCCAAGACCGACTTTACGGTTTTGAGCAACCGATCCCGGAATACAAAATGCCTGCAGACCGATTCCGATTGCCTCAGCGGCATCCGCAGCGTTCTTAGCACCTTTCTTTATTGCAACGGCACATCCGAGTGTATATGCCCAGCTTGCGTTATCAAACGCAATGGGCTGAACGCCCTTTACAATTTCATCGACATGGATTCCGTGCGCTTCGCAAACAGAGCGTGCTTCCTCCAGGTCAGCGATGCCATACTCGGCGAGACAGGCCTTAATTCCTGCCATACGTCTTTCCTTGCCTTCAAACATTACATCGTTAGACATCAGTAGTTACGCCCCTTTCTTAAGATTCGCGCGGATCTATATATTTTACCGCTTCGTCATATCTTCCGTATGTCTTAATATTTGACTCGTAAGCCTCGGCAGGAGCTTTTCCAGCCTTTATGGCGTCAAGCATTTTACCAAGATTTATAAATTTGTAACCTACAACTTCATCATTCTTGTCAAGTCCGAGTGAAAGAATATATCCCTCGGCCATTTCAAGATAACGAACGCCTTTCAGCTTTGTACCGAATATTGTTCCAACCTGAGAACGAAGTCCCTTTCCGAGATCGTCAAGCGATGCGCCGATCGGAAGTCCTCCCTCCGAAAATGCCGTCTGTGAACGACCGTAGACAAGCTGCTTGAAAATTTCACGCATTGCAACATTTATGGCATCGCAGACAAGGTCTGTATTGAGAGCTTCAAGCAAAGTCTTTCCCTGAAGAATCTCAGCCGCCATTGCTGCAGAATGTGTCATGCCGGAGCATCCGAGGGTTTCAACGAGAGCTTCCTCGATAATACCGTTTTTGACATTAAGTGTCAGCTTGCATGCTCCTTGCTGAGGAGCACACCATCCGATTCCGTGAGAAAGGCCGCTGATGTCTTTTATCTCATATGCCTTAACCCATTTTCCCTCTTCAGGAATAGGCGCAGGACCGTGATGAGGCCCCTTGGCGACAGCACACATGCTTTCAACCTTGCTGGAAACAGCGTAGCTGCATTCTGTATTGCTCATATCTAAGTCTCCTGTTCTTTTATATTTTTATGAATACAGTATATTCTTTTTATTCTCTAAAATCAAGACTTTTATGTAAAAAATATCGTAATTTAATAAAGTTTCTTAAAATTTCCGCTCGTTGACAGAAAATGAGTGTTATGATATAATATTTAAAATGTCAACACTTTAAAGTATACGTTTCGTTTTGCTGGCAAAGATCACGAGTTAACAAGGCAAAAATATCGAAAATTACGGTTTATTCGGACTTTTCGTTACAACATCTTCAGACAGCCTTGCTATAAAGGTTCTCTGTATTATGCCGCCATGCGGGTTCAATACCTGCAAGTATTGGCAGCTTTGAAAAAATGCTTTGGCAGACAAGTGCTTTGCGTCAAAAACTTGAAATATTGTGTTGAACGAAACATATAATAACGAAACATATTATACTGATTTAAATATATAAGAAAGGGCTTTTGTTGTTCAAAAGCAAAACTGTTTCATTTATGGATATTGTCAAAGTTTTATCAGATGAGCTCGGAATCAAAGAAAAACAAATTGAGAAAACCATATCGCTCATAGACGAAGGAAACACTATTCCTTTCATTGCCAGATACAGAAAGGAAGTTACCGGTTCTCTGGACGACACTGTTCTCCGGACACTTTCGGAACGGTTGAATTATCTCCGCGGATTTGACAAACGCAGGGAAGAAATTACGTCTCTGATTGACGGACAGGGCAAGCTTACACCGGAAATCACCGCAGCGCTTGACAAAGCAAAAACACTTACAGAACTTGAAGACATCTATCGTCCGTACAAGCAGCACCGAAAGACAAGAGCATCCGCGGCACGGGAAAAAGGCCTCGAACCGCTTGCAGCGCTTTTGCTTGAGCAAAAGGAAAACTACGGCAAAACTATAGAAGAAATTGCAAAAGAATATATAGATGAAGAAAAGGAAGTAAATTCCGCAGAAGATGCGCTTGCCGGAGCAAGGGATATTATAGCCGAGGACATTTCCGATTCGGCAGATTACCGGCGCGAAATTCGCGCAATAACCTGGCGTGCCGGAAGTATCACAACCAAACAGATTAAAGAAGGCTCCTCTCCGTATGAAAATTACTATGATTACACCGAAAAGCTCTCTTCCATTCCCAATCATCGCATTCTTGCGGTCAACCGCGCCGAAAAAGAAGAATACATACGAGTTTCAGTTACTGTTGAACCGTCATTGATTCTGAATTTCCTTGCGGATAAAATTCTCGGCTCACCGAAAAGTCCAGCATACAACCATGTAATTTCAGCAATCACAGATAGTTATGAGCGGCTTATCGCCCCATCGATCGAACGTGAACTACGTTCCGAACTTTTTGATACGGCAAGCGAGGGTGCTATTAAAAACTTTTCCGAGAATCTGCGCAATCTGATTATGCAGCCTCCGGTCAAAGGTATGACAGTTATGGGATATGATCCCGGATACCGTACCGGCTGCAAGCTTGCGGTAGTCGATCCCACCGGCAAAGTCCTTGATACAGCGGTAATTTATCCAACCAAGCCGCAGGAGCGTACCGAGGAATCAAAAAAAAGAGTAAAAGCTCTCATCGAAAAATACAGCATAGATGTCATCGCCATCGGCAACGGAACCGCATCACGCGAGAGCGAAGCTTTTGTTGCAGATACGCTGCATGAAATGAACACCGCCTGCAAATATGTAATCGTAAGCGAAGCGGGCGCGTCTGTTTATTCGGCTTCCAAACTCGGAGCCGAAGAATTTCCTGACTTCGACGTAACACAGCGCAGCGCGGTTTCGATTGCACGCCGTCTTCAGGATCCTCTTGCAGAGCTTGTAAAAATAGACCCCAAATCAATCGGTGTCGGACAATATCAACACGATATGAAGCCGGCACGTCTGGACGAAGCTCTATCCGGCGTCGTCGAATCATGCGTAAACAGTGTCGGCGTCGATTTAAACACTGCGTCCGGCGCATTGCTCTCATACATTTCAGGAATAAACGCCGCTTCTGCAAAAAATATTGTAAAATACCGCGAAGAAAACGGCGAATTCAAATCACGCGAACAGCTTTTAAAGGTGCCGCGCGTAGGAGCAAAAGCTTATGAGCAGTGCGCAGGTTTTCTGAGGGTCTCAGGTTCCTCCGAAATTCTCGACTGCACCGGGGTGCATCCGGAATCATACGGCATTGCCAAAGCGTTGCTGAACCGGTTTTCACTAAATGAAGATGACGTCCGGCAAGGCAGGATTATAGGCCTCAGGGAAACCGTAGCTCAGGCCGGAACCGGAAAAATTGCCGCAGAGCTCGGCGTCGGAATTCCGACGCTCGAAGACATAATATCCGAGCTTGAAAAACCGGGAAGAGATGTTCGAGACGAACTTTCGGGACCGATTCTCCGTACCGACGTACTTGAAATAGACGATCTTGAAGAAGGAATGGAACTTACCGGAACAGTTCGAAATGTCATCGATTTCGGTGCTTTTGTTGACATCGGGGTACATCAGGACGGACTTGTTCATATTTCCCAGATATGCAGAAAAAGAATATCCCATCCCTCCGAGATTCTATCGGTCGGTAATATTGTAAAGGTCAAAATTCTATCAGTAGACAAAGAACGTGGGAGAATTGGTTTAACTATGAAGCTTTAATTTTAATATATTAAAAAGTTTCACAGGTAAAATCGCATCCAAATTCACAATTTGTTTTAGATTGTTGTCAAAATTGCATAAAACACTCTCTGTAATTTCGTGAAAAAAAACCTTTTCAAAAAAGGCTTTTTCTGATAGAATATTAGTGTTATTAATATCATTATAAGAAAAACGGCTGCTGTTCAGCGGCAGACATAAAAGCAAATATACGGCACCAGACATCAAAGTGTCTGTGGCAGTAGATTCCAAACAAGCATTAATCACAGGAGGAATATTTAATGGCAAGCCTTTCACTTAAACACATTTATAAAAAATATCCGGGAGGAGTTACGGCGGTTTCCGATTTCTCACTCGAAATCAAAGATAAAGAATTTCTTATTCTCGTAGGGCCATCAGGCTGCGGAAAATCCACAACGCTGCGAATGATCGCGGGACTTGAGGAAATTACAGAGGGCGAGCTCTTTATCGGCGACCGTCTCGTAAACGACATCGCTCCCAAAGACAGAGATATTGCAATGGTGTTCCAAAGCTACGCTCTATACCCTCATATGACGGTATTTGAAAATATGGCTTTCGGACTTAAACTGCGCAAAACTCCCAAAGAGGAAATAAAGCGCCGCGTGGAAGAAGCCGCGCGCATCCTTGATATTACCCACTTGCTCGACAGACGTCCAAAAGCTCTTTCGGGAGGACAGAAACAGCGTGTAGCACTCGGACGCGCAATCGTCCGCGAGCCTAAGGTGTTCCTGCTTGACGAGCCGCTGTCAAACCTTGATGCAAAGCTCCGTGCGGCAATGAGAACCGAGATTACAAAAATCCACAAGAAAATCGGAACAACTTTTGTATATGTAACGCATGACCAGGTAGAGGCTATGACAATGGCAACTCGTATCGTCGTTATGAAGGATGGTATCATCCAACAGGTTGATACACCTCAAAATCTCTACGATATGCCGGTTAATATCTTCGTTGCCGGATTCATCGGAACTCCTCAGATGAATTTCATTAACTGCACGCTTGTTAAGAAGGGAGACGATATGTTTGTCAATTTCGGCAACGTGTCTCTCAAGCTCCCCGCCGATAAAGCATCAAATCCAACACTTCAGGAATATGCAAACAAAGAGGTTATTATCGGTATACGTCCGGAATGTCTGCATGAAGATCCTGAGGATATTACAAAATTCGCAGATGCATCTTTTGACGCATATGTTGATGTAACCGAGCTTATGGGAGCTGAAATATATCTCTATCTTGTTATAGATGAACAGAATCTTATCGCGCGTGTTTCACCTCATTCAACAGCAAGAGCTGGAGACACAGTCAAAGTCGGTGTCGATATTGACAGAATACATATTTTTGATAAAGATACTGAAAGATGTATTTCATATTGAGAATGACTGCTTAATATTATATTACGAATAACATTCACCAATTTATTGGATAGCGGTAATTTGCAGAAATGTTCAAAAAACATCGTGAACATGCAGTATGCAGTGGCAGGAGTAGTCGCGTGAAAAATTAATGATAAAAATCTATTATTTTTCGCCGCCGTATGCTGTATGCTTTGTATGCTGCCTGAGTTTGCCGTCATAAACTTACGGAAAGGAATCTTTTATTATGAATAAAATAAGAGTTACAATATGGAATGAATACTTACATGAAAAAGATGATCCGGGAATCGCAGAAATTTATCCCGAAGGAATTCACGGAGCAATAAAAAAAGGAATTGAAGATGATACAGAGCTCGAAATCCGTCTTGCAGCATTAAGAGATCCTGATCAGGGTCTCCCGGACGATGTCCTCAACAATACTGATGTTCTTATATGGTGGGGACATATGGCTCATCATGAAGTAGATGACGCGCTCGTTGAAAGAATTGTCAACCGCGTAAGAAGAAAGGGCATGGGATTCATTGCACTTCACTCTGCACACGCTTCAAAGCCTTTCGGGCAGCTTGTTGGAACCACCGGATCGCTGTCATGGGGTGATAATTATCATGAATTTATTTGGACACTTCTTCCTCAGCATCCAATTGCAAAGGGAATCGGACCGTATATAGATATTGAATCGGAAGAGCTGTATTCAGAACCATTCTGCATAGGAAATCCTGATGAAATCGTTTTTGGAAGCTGGTTTGAATCCGGAAATATTCTTCGTTCGGGATGCTGCTTCTATCGGGGGCTCGGAAAGGTTTTCTATTTCCAGCCCGGACATGAATCATGCCGTTCTTATTATAATCCTGAAGTACTTAAGGTTATAAAAAATGCAATTCACTGGGCGGCTCCGACAAATGGATTTGAAGATCCCGGAATGCCGGCAATTAGCAATAATGAAACTCCCGTAGCACTTCACATAAAAAAATAATATAAAAAATATAATGAAATGCTCATAACAGCATTTTTAAAAAACAGCCTTCAGAAAAATTTTCCGAAGGCTGTTTCTCTTTCCTTTTAAAAAATATTTTTGCTTTACTCCTATTTATGCATTATAAGTACGCGCAGAAGTATCTCCGCCGTGTCCCGTCCAGTTAGTGTGGAAAAACTCTCCTCTCGGACAGTCCACACGCTCGTATGTATGAGCTCCGAAATAATCACGCTGCGCCTGAAGCAGATTTGCGGGAAGGCGATCGCAGCGGTATCCGTCAAAATATGTAAGAGCCGTTGTCATTGCGGGCGCAGGAATTCCGTTCGCAACAGCAAGTCCGCATATTCTTCTCCACCCCGATTCGCTTTCTTTAATTACAGAAGAAAAGTACGGATCAAGAAGCAAATTTGTAAGATTAGGATTAGATATATAAGCCTCCTGAATTTTTCCGAGAAAAGCTGAGCGTATGATACATCCGCCGCGCCACATCAGGGCAATTCCACCGTAATTGAGATTCCATCCGTATGTTCTTGCAGCCGAACGCATAAGAGTATATCCCTGAGCATAAGATACAATTTTGGCAGCAAAGAGCGCATGCCGTAGATCACAAAGAATATCGGCTCTCTCTTCGGCGCTGAGTTTAAGGGCTCTTTTTTCGTCTCCCAAAGTCTTTGAAGCTTCGACACGCTCCTCTTTCATAGCCGAAAGACAGCGTGCAAATACAGCCTCTCCTATCAATGTGAGAGGTATCCCCTCATCTAAAGATGCAATCGCAGTCCACTTTCCTGTTCCTTTTTGTCCGGCAGTATCAAGAATTTTGTCTACAACCGCTTCGCCCTTTTCATCGCGGTATGCTAAAATATCGCGTGTGATTTCTATAAGATAGCTATCCAGTTCCCCGCGATTCCACTCAGCAAACTCGGCGGACATTTCATCGTTGCTCATGCCAAGAAGATCTCGCATTATCTGATATGTTTCACAGATAAGCTGCATATCTCCGTATTCGATGCCGTTGTGAACCATTTTGACAAAATGACCGGCACCATCCTCTCCAACCCAATCGCAGCATGGAGATCCGTCAGGTCCTTTGGCGCAGATAGACTGAAAAATTGGCTTGACAACCGGCCATGCTGCATTTGACCCTCCCGGCATCATACTCGGTCCCTTAAGAGCGCCTTCCTCTCCGCCGGACACACCTGTACCAATAAACAGCTTTCCTTTAGACTCCACATATTTTGTTCTGCGTATTGTGTCGGGAAAATGAGAATTTCCTCCATCTATGATTATATCGCCGTCATCAAGAAGAGGCAGAAGAGTTTCAATCATCGAGTCGACAGGCTGTCCCGATTTAATCATAAGCATTACACGGCGTGGCTTCTCAAGTGCAGCGACAAGCTCCTCAAGAGAGTGTGTCCCTATAATATTAAGTCCCCTGGCACGCCCTTCGACAAACTTGTCAACAACCGAAGTTGTACGGTTAAAAACAGCTACCGTGAATCCCTTGCTTTCCATATTCATTACGAGATTCTCACCCATAACCGCAAGTCCGATCATACCTATATCCGCTTTAGTTTTCATAATATATTATCATTCCCTTCAATGAATAAAATTTACTATTATACATTCAGTCTTAAAAATGTTTTAATCGCCGCAACATCCGGCAAAGTTTCACAGCGTTTGCTCTGACAACAGGCAAACGGTAAATGCCGCATTCTTATTTTTCTTTTTCCAGAAGTCTTCATACACTCCAAAGTCCGAGCGCAGGATTGCTTATATAATAAAATTCCTCTCCGTCGGCCCCGCGGTTCCAACCGTCGTGCAACTTTTCCGGATTGTATTTTTCAGAAACTTCTTCATACGAACAATAACCGAAGTTTACACTTTGAATTTCAGCTTCTGACAATTTTTTTGTACAGTATGTAATTCTGAAACGATCGTCGGAGGAACCGTGAATCAGGTGCGCAGCTACAGATAGATTTTCCTTTAAATCTCGGTTTTCAGAAACAAGCTTAAGAACATTTTCACGTCCGACATAACCGTATTTCCGTATGAGCCTATCGTTTTCGGAATCCTCTCCGAACTGTACAACTCCAGGCGCAAGAATAATCAAATCCCCTCCGTCAGCCATGGCGAGCCGCGTTCTGTATATAGCTTTATTTCCCAGCCACGTACTTTTAAACTCGCGTGCATCGAGATTCACGACGCATTTCTTCAAAGGCTTGTCAAGCTTGATAAAATTGACCTGACTACTCTGCGCTACAGCCTCTTCAAAATTCGAGCGTTCCCTGCCGCAGTAAATACCGTGAATATGTACATCATCACCCGTATTGGTCGTAACAGTGAGAATATACTTAAGAGGTAAATCCGCAATAAAATTTTGTTCGGCATAATCAAATACCCTGCGTACAGGTGAAAAATCCCTGCCCATAATCCGCTCCATACCGTAAAACGCACCGAGCATATGCGAGCTGTTTATCATTGAACTTCCGCCGCATCCGACAAATATATTTTTAGAATAATTTGCCATACCGACAACTTCATGCGGAACAACCTGTCCGACAGACAGAATCAAATCATATTCTCCGGAAACAAGGCGGCGATTAACCTCAACGTCAATTTTCTCGTTTACAAGCCCCTCGGAAACCTCAGATACAAATTCCGCAGGAACCTCACCGATTTTAACCACGTCAGTACGCCAATTATGAACTATTAGATTGTTAAAATCAACGGCTCCTTCAAAAAATACTCTGCATTCCTCCTCAGACATCGGAACATGGGTTCCGAGAGCCGGCATAACATCAATATTAACTTTAAGGCCGCTTTTTTCGGTTATATTAGAAAAAATAGCGGTCAAAAGCGCGGTAATATGTCCAGCTCCGCTGTACATTCTTGTAAAATCGGGCGGTAAAATTAAAACCTTAATTTCATTTTCCCCTTCATTTCCGGAAGACGCCCGCTTTACGGAAATTTCATTCAGACATTCTTTTATAAAGTCCGCAAGAACCGAACGCAGCTCTTCATCAGACATTCCCTTTTCACTTTTATGTATCAAAACAAGTCAACCTTCCTTTGCGGGATAACCCAGTGTATCTACAAATCGCCAGAATATATATATTATATCAAAAACAGTATTTCTTTGCAATAGTTTTTCCGATTTACTTGAAATATTAATGCTTGTATGTTATACTAATAGCTAAAGTTTTATTGTGCAAATTTCGCTTCGCCGTGAAAAACGCCGGACACTGCAGCTTCAAAAATATAATTGAAACGTATGAAGCATTATGACTTCAGTATAAATTATTTCAAAAAAGAAGAACGCGACTCCATGAAATGTTTTGTAGCCGAACTGTATTCGGTTCGTAAAGTGTAAGCGGAATCTACCGTCGTATATGTCGTATATGTCGTATATAAAGATAGTAAAATCTTATATTTTGTTATCGAACAGCACAAAAAGGAGACAAAGCATGACAGATCTGCTATCGCTGCACAAATATTTTCTTTCCGCTCATCTAAAAAAAGGCGGCATTGCCGTTGATTTTACAATGGGCAACGGACACGATACCGAATATCTCTGCCGTGCTGTATACGGAGGAGAGGACTTGCCGGGACACGTATATGCCTTTGACGTCCAGCGTCAGGCTCTGGAATCAACGGAAAAGCTTCTGACCGAAACCGGATGTCCTCAAAATTATACTCTTATCCTTGACTCCCACGAAAACGCGTCAAAATATATCAAGAAAAATTTCTGTGCCGGCGTATTCAATCTCGGCTGGCTTCCCGGTTCTGATAAGACAGTGACAACAAAACGAGAGTCGACAAGAAAGGCAATAGATACTGCCGTCAGACTAATAGACAAAGACGGAATTCTTTTAATTGCCGTTTATCCCGGACATGAAGAAGGACGGCTTGAAGGCGAAATGATAACAAACATGCTTTCGCGTATCAGCAGATTCGAGCTGTCAGTTTCGCGTTTTCAGATAATAAACTCTCCGTCGTCTCCGTATTTCTTCATTGCAGAACGAAAATAAGTTCTCAAAACTCGGTTTTCGGCATATTCTGTTTCTGACAGACATTTTAAGTCTGACAGAAACAGTATTTATCTGCATATATAGTCTACTAACTGGCATACTTTGTATCGCCGCGCGACACTCCGAGCCCTGAAAACTGCAGAGTATGTCTATAAGAACAGAGTGAAAAGAGAAAAGAAACTTGTTCCAATCTCGTTTTCACTCCGGAAAGGTATGATATTATAATGAAAATTGCTATTCTTGCGGGAGGGCTCAGTCCCGAACGGGATGTTTCCCTCACCTCCGGTGCTTTAATTGCGTCCGCACTTATAAAACGAGGGCATTCAGTCGCACTTATGGATGTATATATGGATCAGCAAACACAGAAAAATCCGAAGGAATATTTTACTTCGGTACCACCAGAAATTCCTATTATATCCTCACGAGAGCCTGATCTAAAAAAAGTCGCAGAGATCAGGCAAAATCTGCGAGGAGGAAAAGCGGATGCCAATTCTCTCGTAGGATATGGTGTAATAGAAATATGCCGTCATGCGGATATTACATTTTTAGCTCTTCACGGCGCTATGGGTGAAAATGGACAACTTCAAGCATATTTAGATTGCTGCGGAATAAAATATACAGGCAGCAGTTACACGGGATGTTTGCTCGCAATGGATAAGGATATCGCAAAAAAAATGGTAAAGTATGAGGGAATTGAAACTGCAGAATGGTGCTGTATGGATGAGTCAGATATCAGCACAGAAAAAATAATGAAAATTATTGGCCTCCCATGTATTATAAAGCCGTCATCGTGTGGTTCAAGCGTCGGAATATCGATTGTAAAAACCGTGGAAGAGCTACAAACTGCAATTGAAGCCGCAAAAATACATGGACAGGACATAATTGCTGAGCGTTTTATCTCGGGCACTGAATTTTCCATTGGAATTCTGTGCGGAAAAGCCCTGCCTTCAATCGAGATTATTCCAACATCAGGCTTTTACGACTATAAAAATAAATATCAGCAGGGACATACAAAGGAAATTACACCGGCAGATATTCCAATAAACCTTGAACAGCGGCTGCGCGATACAGCTTTGCGTGTACATAAAATACTTCGTTTGGGCAGTTACAGCCGTTCCGACTTTATCTACGATAAAAAAACTGACAAACTTTTCTTTCTTGAAGCAAACACACTACCGGGAATGACACCGACAAGCCTTCTGCCGCAGGAAGCGGCCGCCGCAGGAATTGATTACGAAACTCTTTGCGAGTGTATCGCACTTAATCCGGTCAGCTAAATAACTACTCTGCGCGCCAAGCCCATTATTTTGCAAAAAACTATTGACTTTTATAAGCCATTGTGATATAATTATGAGTGTTATATCTGGGTGTGGCGCAGTTGGTAGCGCGCTACCTTGGGGTGGTAGAGGCCGCTGGTTCAAGTCCAGTCACTCAGACCAGTCAGGAGCCCCGATACGTGAATTGCGTATCGGGGCTTTTCTTATGTTCAAATTTAAATATTCGTATCTGAAGCGATATATTTTTATTCACTATAGACATGGATAACATAAAAGATTCCCATGAAAAAGTTTTGTTACATATTCTTATTCTGCGTGCAAGGCTTTTTTAGTGTTAATTTTCAAGTTTACGGTCAAAAGTTCTCTTCTTTATGTTTACTTTCAAAATTATAAAACATTATACTTTACCGAATACTTTACTGATCTTTTTACAGTTTAATGCTTTTTATTTTTATTTGATATATTTAATTCCGGCCTACTTCATAAAAATATAATCACAAGATCGCTGTGAAAAGTCTTGAATTAAGTTTTCCTATATGCTATAATAAACCGATAAGTTTAAAACTTTTCGGCCGCAAGTTTCGCTTTGCTGCTTTATGCAGTTATTCTGTAATACAAATATACGAAATATTGCGTTTTTACCACTCATGTTATAGTTGCCGAAAAGCAAAAAACAAAAATATACAGAAATATTTTATATGGGTGCAACCCGCAGAAGGCGTTCATGCAAGTATCGTACCCTAATTAGAAAGTGGAAGTGAAATCCGCCGTCTACGGAAAACGGATACATCTTTCGTTTAGTTATAACGCACAGCATACATAAAAATAAATCTGTATGAAAGGAAAATCAGATGAAAGATAATAGGGAAAAGCTACTTAACGGCAAGATTCTCTATCTTGCAAATGAAGCAAACAATTGGGAGGACGGATCTCCGGTCGGTGCCGGAAACATAGCTGCAATGTTGTATGGCCATGTCGCATCCGAGCGCATTCAGCTCAACGAGGAATTTATCTGGTCAGGAGGTCCAATTCCTAACCCGAAGAGAGTTCGCGAATGCATAGATCACATTCTCGGCATGATTAAACGGGGAGAGGTCACCGAGGCCGACGAGTGGGCAAGAGAAAACATGAACGACTGTTTCAACAGAATAAAATCATATGAAACAGCCGGCGATCTCTGTCTCGATATTCATGACAAGAGTACAGAGTTTTCCGATTACCGCCGTGAAATCGACCTTGAAGACGGAATAGCCTCAGTAACATACAAAGCAGGAGGCATAAAATACAGAAGAGAGCTTTTTGCTTCATACCCTGATAATGTCATCGCCTTCCGACTGACAGCAGATAAACCCGGATCAATTTCTTTCAAAGCTCATTTTGAACGGGAAGTTGACAATTTTGAAAAAACCGGAATCGAAAACATTCTCACACTTATCGGAGAAACGCAGTTCGGCGGACACAAGTTTGAAATTAAAATCGGATTTTACCCTGACGGCGGATGCCTCGGCATAACTCCGGACGAAGTATTCCTTGAAGGCGCGGACGCCTGCACAATATTTATCACGATACAGACCCTTGAAAGAAGTAAACGCAAGGCACCGTCACTGGAAAAAATAGCCGCACGGGGCTATGACTCGGTAAAAGCCGCCGAAATTGAAGACCACAAGGCACTTATGAATCGCTCGGACATTTTAATTTTCGGAGATGACGACGCAAAGCAATATCCGGTAAATGAAAGACTGGAAAGACTGCGTGATGCTAATACAGACAAAGGTATGGCAACGCTTTATTTCAATTTTGGAAAATATCTTCTTATAGGAAGCAGCCGTCCGGGAACACTTCCGGCAAACCTGCAGGGAAAATGGTGTACTCATGTTGCCGCGCCTTGGAATTCAGATTACCATACAAACATCAACCTACAAATGAATTACTGGCCTGTAGAAACTGCTAATCTGAGCGAATGCGGAACCGCGCTTTTTGATTACATAAATAAATTTCTTCTGGAATCCGGCAAAAAGACGGCTGAAGAATGCTATCACTGCCGCGGAACAGTTCTCCATCACGTTTCGGATGTATACGGAATGACCGCCCCTGCCGACGGAATATGGGGTCTTTGGCCTCTGGGAGGAGCGTGGCTGTGCTTTAATATGTGGGAGCATTACCTTTTTACACTTGACAAGGACTATTTAAAAAACATTGCATATCCGTATATTTCCGAATGCTCGCGCTTTTTCCTCGACTACATGGAAGAAGATGAAAACGGAGTTCTCCTGTCCGGCCCCTCTACTTCTCCGGAAAACAGCTATATAGTAGATGGAAAAGAAGCTATGCTTTGCATGTCTCCCACAATGGATATTGAAATTATCGGCGGACTTCTTGATTTTTATATTGAAGCTGAACAGATTCTCGGAATTAATCCGGAAATGGAACAGGAGGCAAAAACAGCAAGATCAAAAATGCCTCCGCTCAAGCTCGGATCAGACGGCAGGCTTTTGGAATGGATGGAAGAATATGAAGAACCCGATCCGGGTCACCGTCATATTTCTCACGCGTTCGGTCTTTATCCGGGCTGGAGCATTACTCCCGACAAAACTCCGGAGCTATTTGAGGGAGTTAAAAAATCTATAAATAAACGCCTCTCCTCCGGCGGAGCGCATACCGGATGGAGCGCCGCATGGGTGCTTAATCTGGAGGCACATATACTCGATAAGGAAGGCACGGCCTCCATGTTCCATAAGCTCCTTACCAAGTCGACTAACACAAACCTCCTTGATGAGCATCCGCCGTTCCAGATAGACGGCAATTTCGGAGGCACAGCGGCCATTGCCGAGATGATGCTTCAGAGCCGCGACGGAATCGTCAGAATCCTGCCGGCTATATCGGAAGACTGGAAGGACGGAGCTTTCCGCGGACTTTGCATTCGCGGTGGATACGAGGCTGATGCAGAATGGAAAGACGGTAAAGTCACTTCATTTACTATTCGCTCGACCGTAGGAGAAGGAAATCTTAAGGTTGTAGTAGAAAATAAGGTTTTTAATATGAAATTTTCAAAGGGAAAATCTATAACCAAAACGCTCTGAACTTTGTAATCTGTAAATAAAATAATTAAATACCGCATTGTATTCCGACGTTAATCGACTGTACCAGTAAAAGGGCGGCAGTCTTTCCACGAAGGGTATATAATGCGGTATTCTATTTCCTCATACTTTTAAAATATTTTATGCCACGCTTGACAATCATATGATTGTGATGTATAATCACTAATAAGGATGAACAATTTATACAGTCGGCGGAAAACATTTCGACAGAACATTCAGAGACAGTGTAAAACCTACCGTAATAAAAAATTCAGACATACGCAAACTAAAGTACGGTACTTTTTTCACGCTTCAATTGTGACGATAGGCAAAACGCAAAACTATCATGGCATCATGAAGACATATGCAGAGCATTCTAATTTCATGTTTCATTTGCGCATACAGAAGATACAAGCTAAAGAAAGGCAAGATAAGTATAATGAATATAAATATGAAAGATAAGTATATTCCCGGAACCAGGGTGTCTAAAGACGAGATGCACGGCATTACAGGAAAAGAATTTCTGGACAAAATATTCTTTATGTCAGATGGAATTATGCTCAACCGTATAAGAGACATTGCCGGAATCGACGGTTCGACAATTCAAAACTGGGTTAAACGAGGATGGCTTGGCAGCACTGTAAATAAGCGGTACAGCGAAGTACAGCTTGCAAGAATTCTGATAATCAATATGCTCAGAACAACCATGAAACTTGAAAAAATTGATTTTCTTCTTCATTATATAAACGGTAACCTTGACAACCGTGCAGACGACATTATATCGGAGCCTATTCTTTACGAATACATCTGTAAAATCACCGACCGTATTGACGGCAGCGAATCGGTCACACCAGATCAGATACGAGAAATTATATTCAGGGAAACGTCGGGCTACGAGGAACAGATTTCCGGAGCCGCCGACAGACTCCGCAATGCTCTTGAAGTAATTCTTCTTTCATATTTCGCATCAATTGTATCATCTTATTCCGAAGAAAAATTTTCCGCGATTAAAAGCGGAAAAGCAATATTCCCCGTACAAATATAATATATACGAGTATTATATTTATCATGAAGCTAATAAATTAATAACCTTACAAAGGTTAATTAAAGAAAAACTTTTTATGAAACATAACACTGGAAAATTGCATTGAAACACTGACCGGAAAAGTGAATGGAACTTAAAGCCTGAAAAAGTAATTTAAATCCAACGCTTACAGAAGCAACCATCTTTAAAGCTGACTGTTTTATAGTTGACCGTCTCACAGCTGACCGTTTTCACAGCTGACCGTCTCACAGCTGACCATTTCACAGCTGACCATTTCACAGCTGACCATTTCACAGCTGACCGTTTTCACAGCTGACCGTTTTCACAGCTGACCGTTTTCACAGCTGACCGTCTCACAGCTGACCGTTTCACAGCTGATCGTCTTCATACCAGACCGTTTTTGCAAAAGAGCAGCTTTACATAAGCCCGCATTTACAGGCTTAAACATCCGGCTTTTAGTTATAAAAACGAATAAAGACGAAAAGTAACTGAATAAATGCGCATCCCTCCGCTAATCATAATACTGAGGTGATGCGCATGAAATTAAAGCACGGTATTTACTTAAAAAATACTGAAAAATATCTTATATTATTTTGTATAGGTTCTCTTGTATATCCGCTTCTTGAGATGATATGGCGCGGCTACACGCATCCGACAATGGCAATTGTTGGAGGACTGTGCTTTTGCCTCATTTATTACGCAGATGAAAAAATGCACCGAAAAACAGGAATTTTCCTGCGCGCGGTTATGGGTGGTCTTATCATTACCGCAGTCGAATTTGTCTCCGGGTGCATAATCAATATAATATTAGGGCTTGGAGTATGGGATTATTCCCGTCTGCCGTTCAATCTCCTCGGTCAAGTCTGTCTTCCATTTACCGTTCTATGGATGTTTCTATGCATTCCTGTAATTTATCTCTGCGGAATGCTTCGAAAATATTTTTTGAAGTTACTATACTTTTCGGAAAACAAAAATGAAGACGATGAAAAAAGCTCGGTAAAAGACAATGTCAATCTTTAAATATTTACACCTGTAAACACGCTTGTCCAATATATTCTAAAGTGGTATTCAGGCTGCTTTCAGCCCGTTTTTAATCTTCATTTTAAAATAATTCGATATTTTTCGATATTTTTTTACAAAAAGTCTTGACAAACAATTCCAAACGTGCTATACTAAGTATCAGTTAAATAAATTACCGTCCGAACCGGCAGGACATAAAAAAACGCCGGCAGATTTGCTGAGTTAGCCCTCAGCATCTCCTGATATTCATGTGCTCCAAACACATAAATACCCACCGGATTCCCGGCGCCGACGTGATATACATTATAACACACTTTTTTCTGTATTTCAAGAGGTTTGCCGAAAAAACTCGAATTAAGGAATTGGTTTTTCTAAATCCTCATGTTCAGCTTCAGACATGGAGACCTTAAAGCCCTTTTCCCTATTTAAAGTTTTTGGATTCTTAAACCTTTTTTCAAAAAGGTTTAAGCCGCCGGAGGCATTTCTCGCCGCCGGAGGCCGTATTTTCCGATTTGTATCATACAAACCGGGGTATTGTGTTTGCGCACATGCCCCGGTTTTTCTGTTTTTAAACATTATTTTTTAAAGATAAAGATAAGGATGTGATTTGTCTTGTCAGATCCAAGCAGTATTAAAACTCATAAGCGATTACTGAACGGCCTTTACAGCACGAGTAAGCGTGAAATCCTTTTGAAATTCAGACTTCCCTGTCTGATACAGACAGAATAAAGTTTGACTGTAAGCTTTATGTATCAGGATATACCCCAAACCGAAAAGTATGCCGAGTTACTTTAGTCTGAGCGCATCTTTGCGCCGCGCACGGCATACTCAACTCAAAGCGTCATAAAAATCACTTGCTTTGAGCACCACCGTTTGGAGTTATCTCCCGGATACAAAAATACCGCAGCGGAGCGCAGGAGTTAGCCTCTCCTGCGTCCGAACTCGGAGTTGCTCCAAACAACGCCCAAGTCACTTCTGCGGTGCTTAACAGTTTAACACATTTGCCGCTCTTTGTCAAGAGGGCAGAAGTTCAAAGACGCGCGCATACGCGACCTTGTACAGCTTCGCCCGTCTGCACGATAGTTTATCAAAACTTCACGTGCAAAATTAGCTTTCAGGAAAAAACAAGGAAAGACAGGGAAAGACGCGGTCAAGAACGGTTTAGCGCCGAAAAACGGAAGTGCTGTTAGCATAAGCTTTCAGTCTGTAATACAAACTCTTTGAAGACTGACTGATATTATCGTAACGTAATCGAAAGTCGTCTCTAAAACCATAATTTGCATTACGAGTGTTGAGGAAAAGTGTATTGTTTAGCCTCTGTGCATCTGCACAGTGACACGCCGCGTAAAAAATGACCGCGCAACCGGTCAACTTCCGCAAAAGTTATTTGCTTAAAACAAGTAAATGTGGGGAGCTTTTGCGTTGCGAAATTCCACGACTCCAAGTTCTTCGCTCTCCGGAAATTTTGCCCGGGAGTTGACTTATCCGGTTTACGCCGGACGGCTCAGCGGTCTAACTGCTTCCGTTCGACAACGCGCAGAGTTTAAAGCTCTCCAGTCCGACGTGACACGGCGGTCAACTGACCACGTCCGTTCGGCGCAGCCGGATTATATATAACTAAACGAAAGATGACCCCGCCTTAAAAGTCGTTCACCTGTATAGGTGTTCACTTCTACAGGTATTCACCTCTGTGAGCCTTCGATTCTATGAGCGTTCACCTCTATAGGCATTCACCTCTGTGAGCCTTCGCTTCTATGAGCGTTCACCTCTATAGGTATTCACCCCTGTGAGCCTTCGCTTCTATGAGCATTCGCATCTATGGGCGCTTGCATCTATAGGTGTTCGCCTCTATGGACGTTTTCATCTATAGGCGGCGGGTTTCTCTTCCGTTTTCCGGCGGGAAATTGTACACCCACCGGAACTTTGAATGACGGGGCTACGCCCCTAATTGAACATTCCTCAGAAGCGCTGCGGTTTTCTGCACTTTTGCGCAGGAAAATTCAGCCGCAGCACGCAGGATATACCGATGACATGCAACGTATGGCATATCTGTAATACATCTGAACATACCGGAAAGCATCGGAATATATCTTAATATATCGTAATACATCGGGGAATGTACTTTATTTCGTAGTTAATTTTCCGGGCAAAGTGGAGTCACAGTGAGCGCAGAATTTTTCAATGCTCTCTTTCCGAGCTTGGTGTTTGTGGGAGAACGTTCGCTTTGTTTTTGTGAAGCGTAGGCGTATGAAAAGCACACAGCGCACAGTTTAATAATTTATATCGTCTTAACTGACAGCCAAAGATTCAACCTGTAATCTTACCATAATGACAACGGAAGATGGTTTTCCTGTATTCCTGCCAAACCGACGCCGGGTGGCAACGGCGGACGGTTATGTCTCGAATAACACGAATCCACATTTTGCAAGTCTTGCTCACGCAGGAGGCAATTTGCAGTGCGGCTTGACTGTGTCAGTTTAAGACAGCTTAAACTGTAACTGTACGGTTTATCTTACAAGTATGCTTATTTCACGGGAGCGCGAACGTTAGGGTGAGGAATAAACTACCCATGTTCTCCATGCATGCCGCCGCGTAAAAGAAGCCGCGTAAGCGGCTATACTTCCGCAAAAGCTGTTTACTTTATGGAGAGGTAAACTTCTTGCAAGCTTTTCGTTGCGATAGCCCTCGGCACTAAGTCACTACTGTATCAAAAAAAGCAAACCCGTCCGGAAATTAGCTTATCCGGCTGTGCCCGCATGCGCGGTAAAGTCTTCATTATTATCCATACAGCAGCTTTCGATTTATATTTCGGTAGTTCATTAACCCTTCTGCACCGCAAATATCTTTGAAATTGCCGCAGTGTATGTTTACAGATAATACTATAATACTGTCTGCCTCGCTGCGGCTCACAGCCGGATTTATATATTTTTTAGCTGAAAGACCTGAAATCTGTATTTTACAGAATCAGGTCTTTCGGCTTTTTATACAGATTTAAAATTATTTCATAAAATACACAGTAATTTTTAACCGGCAGGTTGATTTTTTCACCACATAGTGATATTATATAGACAGTTTGCGTCGGTAATATATATGCCGCGGAAACGACCTTTACAGAAACGCGTTCAGTAAAGTCACTCCCTCATTACCGTTCACCGCTGGGAATTTTCAGCTAAAGTACTTTACTTTACATCTTCAGACTTCATCATTACATAGCCAGGGCTCGATTACTCCGAAAGAGAGACAAAATGAGAACAAAGAAAACATATGAAAAAGAATATAGGAAAAAACTATCTGCCATAAAAGGCCGCAAAGCAGGCGGAATATTTTCGATCGCAGCTGTTATTCTCATTTCGTTTATCATACTATATATAAATAACGGCGGATTTAATTTTGAGAATGACTTTTCGGTGTCGCTGCTTCGCCCCGGTGACAATCCCATCGCGTCGGCCAAGGATGAAATATGCACTGTTCACGTTATAGACATCGGACAGGGAGACTCCACACTCATCTGCGTCGGCAGCGATCATTTTGTACTTATAGATACCGGACCGGATTCGGCCGAAGAAAATCTGCGGGCATATCTTGACGAGCTCGGTATAAAAAGTCTTGATTACCTTGTTCTGTCCCACCCTCACGAGGATCATATCGGAGGCGCGGACATGGTACTTAAAAATTATGACGTAGAAAATGTACTTATGCCGGACGTAACAAGTAGTACAATGACTTTCAGCAGTCTTCTTGACGCAATTGAAGGCAGCAACGCAAGCGTTGAGGTAGTATCGGCAGGATATACATTTTCTGCCGGAACGCTGAATATGACGGTTCTGTCGCCAATCAGAAGCAGCTATGACAGCGGTAATGAGTGGAGTATTGTACTCAAGGCTGTTTTCGGAAATATATCTATGCTGTTTACAGGTGACGCCGAAGAAATTAACGAGCACGAACTACTGAATAAATATGGGAAAGAAATGCTGCGCAGCGATTATTTAAAAGTCGGGCATCATGGGTCTTCTACATCATCATGCGATGAATTCATAGACGCGGTTTCACCCACAATCGCTACAATAAGCTGCGGCGCAGGAAACACATATGGTCATCCCGACGCAAAAACGCTTGATACCCTTGAAAAATACAGCGTACAGGTATACCGGACAGATGATCTCGGAAACATTGTCCTAACCTGCGACGGAGAAACTATAAAATTCAAATAGGATACATTCCTTTTAGTTGGCAAGTTTTGTTTTTACCGACAGCAGCGGTTTTGCAAAACAATTCCTTTGTACATTGCAGTTTAATCTAAAGCTATAATACAAACTACATCAAGCAACCTCAAGCGACCTCAAGCCTGCCGCTTTTTAGGGCAGTCAAATTATATTGTAATCCTGTAAATGCGGTAATGGTGAAATCAAAATACTATAATCATATGCCGAAGCATACTCGAAAGAAAGGAATTTTTATATGCTCAATGTTATTGAAGTCACCAAAAAATACGGAAAGACTCTTGCATGCGACAATGTCAGTTTTCAGGTTGACGACGGCAGTATAACAGTGCTTCTCGGTCCAAACGGCGCAGGAAAAAGTACTATAATAAAATCGATAATCGGATTTCTGCGCTTTGACGGCCAGATAGAAATTGACGGCTTTCCGTGCAAAAGCATAGCGGCAAAAAGACTTCTCGGATATGTTCCGGAAATTCCTGCCCTTTACCCAAATCTGACAGTGTCGGAGCACATGGAGTTTGTGGCGCGCGCATATAAACTAAACGGGTACAAAGAGTATATAGACGAGCTTTTTGACCGTTTCGAATTAACCGATAAAAAGAAAAAATTCGGAGATGAGCTTTCAAAGGGTATGCAGCAAAAGCTCAACATTTGCCTCGGACTTCTTCCACGTCCTAAGCTTCTTCTTTTTGACGAACCTATGATAGGTCTTGACCCTCATGCAATAAAAGAGTTAAAGCTTATATTTGAGGAAATTCGGTCGGAAGGAAGGTCTATTTTTGTCAGCACACATATGATTGACAGTATCGATATGCTGTGGGATAGAACAATTATATTAAAGAAAGGCAAGGTATGCGCTAACGTAACGCGTGAGGCGCTTGACAAATCGGGAGCGACGCTTGAACAACTCTTTTTCAGAGTAACTGAAAGCGACATCAGTACATCGGAAAAAATTGACGGCAACGAGGAATGTGCAAAATGAAACTGTTTTTATATTACGCACTGCACTCTTTTAAAAATCAGATAAAAAAGCTGTTCAGGACATGGGTAGCCGCCTTTCTTGCCATTTGTTTTGTTTTTGGTATAGTTATTGGCATAGGAGCGGCGATCATTTCAGACACAATCGAAAGCAATTACGAAAATAACGACGATACATATGAAGAAGATTATCCGACAGATACGGACGAAAACATAGTCCTGACTGAAGAGGATATAGAAATAACGGTCGGAATCCTTGAGCTTGTTCTCGGAGGAATAACACTTGTAATATTTGGATTTTATACACTTACAGGAGACAAGAACGGAAGCTCTATTTTCTGTATGGCCGATGTAAATCTTTTGTTTTCCGCGCCAATGAAGCCGCAGTCAGTTCTTGCATTCCGGCTGACCGCAAAAGTGGGAACCGCCCTGCTTGCAAGTCTCTACCTGCTGTTTCAGCTTCCTAATCTCGCGTCAAGCCTGAGCTTGAGCGTACCGTTTGTACTATCTCTGCTCGCGGCATGGTTTATCGTTCTGATTTACGGTAGATTGATTTCCGTCCTTGTTTACACTGTCGCGTCAACGCATGCAAATTTAAAAAAATATGTCACACCCATAGTTTACGGAGCTGCGGCTCTAATTGCTCTATCTTTCTACTTGTATTACAGTTCACATTCGGAGGCCGATCTTGTAGAAACTGCGTTTTCATTCTTTAACAGCCCGGTATCACATTATATTCCAGTATGGGGATGGATAAAATGGATGCCTATCCTGATGTACAACGGAAACAGTATTCTTTCTCTGCTGCTTTTTGCCTTGCTTTTATCAGTGGCTGCAGTCTTTGTTATAATAATATGGAATATAAAAGCCGATTTTTACGAGGATGCAATGTCAAAGTCAGAAGAACTCGCGGAAAAGCTTTCAAACGTTTCTGAGGGAAGAAGCGTAAAGCGTACGCGAGACCGTACAGAAAAGCTTCGGCGCGACGGCCTGAAAAATGGAGCGGGAGCATCAGTATATTTTTTCAAAGCTATGTATAACCGTTTTCGTTTCGCATACTTCGGAATCATAACTAAAACCTGTTTAACTTATACTTTGATTGCATGCTGCGCAGCATTTGTTATGACACAGATACTGAATATTCAGTATTTCATCGTTATACTGATGATATTCGGCATAGTTGTATTTTACCGTGCGCTTGCAAATCCGTCGGGTACCGACGTAGAAAAACATTTTTTCTGGATTATTCCATGCGAATCTTTTCCCAAAATATCATATATGCTTCTTGGCGGTACACTGTGCAGCCTGCTCGACATTATACCGGCAATGGTAATTTCCTCGCTTTGGCTCAAAGCGTCTCTGCCACAGGTAATAGCGGGCGTTATGTTTATATTGTCAATTGATCTCTTTTCCAGCGCGGCAAACATGCTGATCTCGCTTTCGCTTCCTGTCACCTTAAGTCAGCAAGTCAAGGCAATGATTTTCATGCTGTTTATCTATTTCGGCCTGATTCCGGTAGCTGCCGTTATGATTACAGGCTTTGTCCTCGGACAGCCTGATCTGTTTATGCTGATATCGGCAGCCGTTAATATTATTTTAAGCGCGGTTTGTGCAATTATTTCCGGAGGCTGCATAGTAAGAGGAAGAAAATAGATTAAAGTACAATTAAATTTAGTTCCGGAAAATTTAATACAAGATGATATAAAATTCGTGTACGGCATAGCAACGCCCGTGAACAAATAACTTAAAGGCAGACGTCCGTCAATATCTATTTGACGAGCGTCTGCCTTTATCAATTATTGTATAATTTCCGCATAGTCAGGCCTTCCAAACAGCCTTGATAATAGCTCCAAGCTTCGGAGTAGTTCCATAAAGAAGTACGCCGACACGATAAATTTTGGCAGATACGTAGCCGACTCCTATTACAGAAGCTGCAAGAACGGCAACAGATATTACAATTTCATATACCGGAACCGTACTCATGGCGATACGTGTAAACATAGCCATCGGCGATGTAAAAGGAACAAATGAACATATCTTCATAAGCAAAGTATCTACAGTACCTGCCGAAAATGAATACACTACAACAATGAAGGCAATAACAAACAACATTGTTATCGGCATAACCGAAGTATTGATGTCTTCAAGCTTTGAGGCCGTGGAACCTATAGCACCGTAGAGAAACGCATAGATAAGAAATCCGAGAACAAAGAATATCAGCATATAACCGAGAAGCGCCGGAGGCATATTAAATATTGAATTTATAATCATATTTTCTCCCCAGTATGGCTTATTTAGACTAAAGCACACAAGCGCAGTTCCGAATATCGCAACAAGCTGAATAAGACCGGCAAAGCAAGAGGCGATTACCTTGCCGAACATCATGCTGATCGGTTTTGCACTTGTAATCAAAAGCTCCATTGCGCGCGAGCTCTTTTCCGTTGCAACGTTAGTCGCCACCATCTGACCGTAAAGAAGAATAACCATATACAGAGCAAAAATCATGATATACGTGTACCAATAGTTTTGCATCTGGTCAACTCCGAGACTCTCAGTGTTTTTTTCTATCTGTACCGACATAACGGATCCGGCCTGTTCCGCCGTCATGCCGTTTTCTACCATCACGTTTACCCTGTAAAGATCTCGCAGAAGCTCATCTGCAACTTCGGTATTCATATCATACATTGATAGATTATTTACATAGTAAGTATATGAAGTCATTCCATTCATGACAAAAGCACATTCTGCATCACCTGATAAAATTTTCTTCTTGACTGAATCCAGTTCTTCATCTGTACACCTAACATCATAATCGGGAAACGCCGGTGCAAAAATTTTTGTAATCAACTCCGTATTTTCCGACAAATCCGGTTTTATCAGCATAACGGGAAGATCGGCAGCAGACTCTGTAGAATCGTCTCCGCTTTTGAAAGCTTCCATAATACGCGGAAAAAACATTACGACGGCAATCAGAAGAACAAGAAAAACCGTAACACCTGCAAACACCTTATTTTTTAAATAGTACTTAAGCTCAAAATTAAATATTTTTCTGAATTGTTTCACTTATCTAACCATTCCTTTCATCAAACCGCATCGAACGTCTCTTTATGTCATGCGATTACTCGACCGAATCTCCCGCATACTCAACAAATATATCGTTCAGAGAAGGTTCAAAAACCCTGATCTCGTCGATATCATAACTATCGGCAAGCCGCTTCATAACATCTCTTTTGTCTTCGGCAGAAGCAAGCCTAATCATAAGGCTTCCGTCATCCGCAGCTGTACAGGACTGACCGAAATCAGCCATAATTCTCTCTGGCTGTTCTGTACGCACTACTAACCGATCGCGTACATAGTTTCTTTTTATTGTATGTAAATCTCCGCACAGAGCGACTTTTCCAGAATTGAGAATGGCAATGCTGTCACAGAATTCTTCTATATAGCTCATTTGATGACTTGAAAAAAATACAATTTTATTCCTTGATATCTGTTCCTTGACTACATCCTTCAAAAGTCTTGCATTGACAGGATCAAGCCCGGAAAACGGTTCATCGAGTATAACTATGTCAGGATCGTGCGCCAGCGCAGTTATAAGTTGAATTTTCTGCTGATTTCCCTTCGAAAGCGTGTCGAGGCGCTTACTCCGATATTCCGTCATGCCAAGTCTATCGAGCCAGTAATCAACAGCTTTAACAGCTTCCCCGCGACTAAGACCTTTAAGCTCGGCAAAATATACAAGCTGATCTAAAATTATCTTCTTGGGATATAAACCGCGCTCTTCGGGAAGATAACCAATTTTCAGCTGACTGTAATTTACTTTCTGACCGTCTATAAGAACTTCGCCGCTGTTCGCAGGGAAGACATTCATAAGAATACGAATGGTTGTAGTTTTTCCGGCTCCGTTCCTACCCAACAAGCCAAATGCTTTCCCGCCTGCGGCTTTAAAAGATACCCCCGTAAGAACCTGTTTGTCACCAAACGACTTTTCTATGTTTCTAAGCTCTAACTCCATATAAATCCTCCTGTATAAAATCTAATCTTATCACGAAAAGCTCAGTATCAGCATCCGGCAAAGTAATTTCCGAAAGGCACCTGATATGCAAATTTCCGGTCACATTCGGCAAAAACGAAACATGCAAATCAAAGCTGTAAGTTTTAACGTATTGTACCGCAAAATCTGATTTAACCGAAATGTTTCGAGGTTCTGCCTGCAAAATAGCTATTCTTAACAGCGAAATGAAACTTGCATCTTAAAGCGTTTAGCTTTAA
>CDYR01051322.1_pt1 | contig 28019 bp, 25 predicted proteins | sample 557691 | NCBI WGS metagenome assembly CDYR01 (sample SAMEA3182103, study PRJEB8094) | gut metagenome | biome: human; feature: gut; material: Stool; isolation source: human stools | place: Canada | collected 2013-02-19 | reverse complement strand
CTGACAGATTATTAAAAAATGTTTGTCAGCTTTATGGCAGTGCAAATTTATATCCGATACCGGTAACGCTTTTGATATAATCAGGATCGCCCGGTTCTGTCTTTAACTTTTTCCGCAGATTGCATACATGGTTATTGATGGCTTTCCGGGAATAGTAGGTGTAATCTTCGTTCCAAACCAAATCCATGATAACCTCATAGGTAAATACCCGGTTCGGGTTCATAATGAGCAGAAGCAGGATGTCGAACTCTTTTATAGTCAGGGCGATTTCCTGCTCATGAACAATCACACGCCTGTATTCCAGACAGATGTATAAATCGCCCTCTTGAAATTCCGTAAGCGGACTGTCTTGCTTCCAGTTGTGCTTTAAGTGAAAACACATAGTTTCAGTTCTTGTTTTCGTTGTCCTTTCAAGAAGATACTGTGCAAGCTCCTCCTGTTGCCTTTCATCAAGCAGAAGTATCAACTTTTCTCCAATCGCTCTGCCGGATTCAGATATATCAAATACAGCTAATTTCCCATATTTTCACCTCACAATTAACTCTTTATATCTGCTGTACGACGGCTTTTTTCTTTTGCTGTCGAGTGGCAGATGCTTCATACTATGTCAATTTCAAAAAGTTCTCTTTATCCTTTATTACTTTTCTGTTTTGTCTGATGTAAAAGCAAGATAACCAAAACAGAAATAGCTATACTGCATAGAATGTATGTCCAATTAAAATATGATAGATTGATTAAATTCTGTGCTGATTGATTTTTAATGAGGTTTGTGTATGGCGCGTTACTCTTAATCGCTTCCATAACTCCTAAAACATTTATCGGGCTTAAATTGTATAAGTACGCACCAAATAAATATATCGCTACCTTTTCAACAATGGACGGTATTAAAATAGCCAATGCAGAAAGCCATAATGGACATTGCTTGTGGGATTTCTGTAAATATACTGCCCCCAAAAGATATGGCAATATCGCAAGGCAACAGCCCAAAAGGACAATATTCTGATGAAGCCCAAAGAGGGCGAAGAATACACGGATAAAAAGATATGTTCCAAATATAATCAACCAATCAATGAGCAAGCCTTTTATTGGCGTGCGCTCTTTTATTGTTTCGTTTTGTAACTGCATTTCATTACCTCCCAAATGGACGATCCACTTTCGGGAACGTCAAGGTTACGGTTGTTCCACCGTAAGAATTGTTTTTTAGCTCCACCGTGATAGACAGGTCAGTTGCCATTTTCTGAACAAGGTATAATCCCATACCCGTAGAACGACTAAGGTAACTGCCCGTATCTCCAGTAAACCCCTTGTCGAAAACAAAGGGTAAGTCAGACAACGGTATGCTTGTGCCGTTGTCTTTAATAGATAAAGAAATCTGTTCACTATCCGCACTATCAGCAATGGAAAAGAGAAGCCGGGGAGCAGGATTGTTCCCCGCATATTTCACACTATTGCTGATTATCTGTCCTAAAATAAACATCAAACCTTTTTTGTCAGAAATCACTTGATAATCGTTTTCGGTATATTCAACAGAAAATCCGGCTTCTTCAAGAAGCGTTAAATTATCTTCAACTGCTTCACGACAAGTTTCAAGAATTGAAAGCGGCTCAAAAAAGTAATCCTTATGAGTAGCTCCAAGCCTTGAAAAGTATAGAATTTGTTCTATATCCTGTCGGGTATGGTCGCGTACATACAGCATACGGGTATGAACCAAAGGGGACATTTCATCTTTTCGATTGTCCAGTAGCAAGGTCATAAGGGATAGCGGTTTTTTGATTTCATGTACCCAATTTTCAATGTAGTGTTCATAATCTGTAACTGTAATTTTCTGTTCGTTGATATATTCCTGCTGCGTCCTCAAATGCTGCCCCAATTCACAGATATAAGGGCGTAATACTGCGGGAACAGCTTCACACAGTAAGTATTCGTTGGTATCGTCCGGCTCCAATAGAAAACGCCGAAAAATAACGTCTGCCCTGTTGCGTTTTCTGATTGATATAGCAAGAGGAATAGCAAGTGCGGCAAATGATACAAAAATTATCAATGCAACATAGTTGATAAAATAATCGGGATTAGCCAGCCAAGCAAGGAATATAAAGAACAAGTCCAAACAGGCAAGTGTAATAATCCATACACGATTAGAGGAAATATATGTTAAAAGTATTTTTAGCTTCTTCATAATCGCACCTGCTCTTTCAAGCGGTAGCCTTGCCCGCGTACTGTTTCTATCCGATCTTCAAGACCAAATTCACGGAGCGTTTTCCTCAATCGCGTAAAGGTTACTTGCAGCGCATTTTCGTCAATGTATTCTTCCGTTCCCCAAAGCACGTTGCACAGCTCATGTTTGGTAACAAGATTAGGGCTTTTCTTCAAAAGCGCAAGCAATATTTTTCCCTCATTGGGTGGCATGAGGGAAGAACTCTTTCCCACATAGATTGTAAAGGTGTTTGGGTCAAGTAAAAATCCGTTCCCGTCCAGTAAACCTTGCCGTATCTGTTCCTCTTTGCGTCGTAATAAATTTTTAATGCGGGCAAGCAGGCGCTCCATATTACACGGCTTTGTTAAGTAGTCGTCAGCTCCCAATCCTAATGCGTGAAGTTCGTCCTGCAATTTATCTCTTGCTGTCAATACCAACGCTGTTCCAATCTGCTTTGCTTTTAATTCTTTGCAGATTTCAAAGCCGGAATGAAATGGAAGATTTATGTCGAGCAAAACCAAATCGGGGGAATACTCTGCAATTTCCGATATTGCGTTTTCAAAATCAAATAACGCAACTGTTTCATACCCCGACTTTCTCAATAAATCCGTCAGTTCTTCCCGCATATAAACATCATCTTCAACTACCATAATTCGTGCCAATACGACCACCTCCTTTCACGTAAGCCTGTTATGAATTAGGCTTGTAATTTATTTTTCCGATTTCCCGTGTAGCTGTCCGCGCAACAGCCACACCGTAAACTGCCATAATAAGAACGACAGTAAATGCCATAATAATCAGCAACGGATAAGATTGCCCGATCTTTGTGCTGTCAGAGTATAAATGTTGCTGCATTGCATAAAGACCAACCGTACCGCTTATACAAGCCAACATTAGGGGGAGCAGGAAATACCATAAAACTTGTTTATAAATTGACCGCTTTATCTGTTCGCGTTGCGCACCCAAAATTGAGAGTGTCAAATATCTTAATTTTGTCGATTGCATTTGTGTTAAGAATTGCAAAGCAAGCAATGCACACGCAATAATCAATAGCATAAAGCCCATATATAAAGTCGTGTAACTCCCGGAGATAAGATAAAATAGCTGTCGCCCGAAATTATCAAGATAGCTTTCGTAATACAGACCGGACGGCTTCAGCAAATCACGTGCTTCCATAACGGACAACATCAGCCCATTTGCTTCTACAAGCTCATTCGGAATACAGAAATTCCAATATACGGAACACGTGTCCGGGTCTACATAGTTATGATATATCTCGTCGGAAACAATCAACGCGGTTACAATTTTAACATTTTCATCCGCAGTAAGCCCTTTCATTGGTACAGACGGAACAAGTGTAACTGACTTTTTGTCAATGGAAATCAACGCATTACCGCTTGTCTGTGCGTTCTCTGCAATCCTGTCTAACAGAGCAATGGTATCTTCCTGTGCTTTCCCTAAAAAGTCCGGGTTGAGGTAAAAAACAGCTTCGTCATTTTCAAGATTTATTTGCTTTTCTCCTGCGGCTTCCAACAAGCGATTATATGATGAAACTGGGAGCATATAAGGAGCAACACTCCCCGTATCAATAAATCCAAGCAGATTAAGGGCTGCGGGTTGATGTGAGCCTAATTCGTAACTGGCAGCTTCTTGTGTAGCAGGGTCTATTACACCCTCTGGCAAGTTTTGAACAATCTCTTTTCTTAATACAGACCAGTCAACAAAGGATTTCATTTCCCCGGAAGCAGGACGTTTCATGTTCCCTGTTTCCATACGGTTAAGATTAGCTACATAAACTCGCATTTGCTCGTCGGAAAGGTATTGTTCAATATTCTGTTCTTCGCCCATTACTGTAAAATCATAGACAGCAGAAGTTCTTGTTAATTCATTCCCATGCGACATAATAGTTGCAGAACCATTTGCAATAAACATAATGGTAAGCATCATCAGAATAGACGCAACACTAATTGAAATATATTTATAAACAACATTTTCGTGAAGCTGTCGCAAAGTAAATACATAAAGTCCATTTGTCGCTTTACGTTTGTTAGAAGCAGCTACTATACTTAAAAGCCGAGCAATGCCACGGATAAAAAGAATTGTTCCAACAATTCCAAGCAGGACAGCAACAAGCAGCATTACACCACCGCCAGCCATGAAGTGTTCTATGGCAACCCAGTATGCAACAAGTAAAACTGCCGTACCAATTACAAGGGATAGCAAACTTCCGTGTGTGCTGCCCGTGTGTTGTTTTTTTGCCATTTCTCCATAAAGCAGTTGGTGAACTTCTTTCTTAAACAATTTTCCACATAGTATAAACAACGCCACACATTGGATAATTAAAAATCCCAATATCGTAAAGAAAACTGCGCTTAACGAAAAACTTGATTGATGTGCAATAATACCGTGTCCGACTAAACGTGCCGTTGCAAGGCTGATAACTTCGGATAGAAAACCACCGCAGATAAGTCCACCCAAAAGAGCGACAAGTGAAGTGATAAGCCCCTCCGTCATAATTTGCGTAAATAATCGGGTCTTTGTCATACCAAACATCAAATATAACCCTAATTCCCGACTGCGACATTCGAGCTGATACTTATTTGCAAATACTACAAGGAAAAATACAAATAATAATGCACAAACATAGACAGTAGGCAAAAGGTTTGTAAGTAGCCGTTCCACGGCGTCGCTTTCAAGGCTACTTAAAAAGCGTATCACGTCCTGCGCTCCGAGAGAAAGCACAATGTAAAATGCCGCTACCGCCGTTACCATTGTCAGAAAGTAAATCAGATTTTCGTTGCGGCTACGTTTGGAATTTCTCCATGCAAGGTTAAAGAACATTTGCGCTCCCTCCTCCCATTTGCGCCATTACGTGTAATATGCGCGCATAAAATTCTTCCCGTGTTTCTGTCGGAACTTTGCGACGCAATTCATGGAAAATAACGCCGTCCTGTATGAACAAAATGCGGGAACAGAAACTTGCTGCGTTAGGGTCATGCGTAACCATTAAAATTGTACGTTCTTGTGATTGATTGACTTCCCGTAACTTTTCCATGAGCAGCCGCGCGGCTTTTGTATCTAATGCACCTGTCGGCTCGTCAGCCAAAATAATATCCGGGTCAGAAATCAAACTACGGGCTGCGGCTACACGCTGCTTTTGACCGCCGGACATCTGCGCCGGAAACTTTGAAAGAACATCAGTAATTCCAAGAAATCCGGCTATATCATTTAGGCGCTTTTCGGCTATGGAAATATCTATATTGTGAATGGATAAGGGCAACAGAATATTTTCTCTGCCTGTCAAATTATCAAGCAAAGCAAAGTCTTGAAACAGATAACCAATTCTATTTCCACGGTATTCCGCTAACTTAGCACCGTCAAAAGCACTTATATTCGCTCCGGAGAGCAAAATTTGTCCAGAGGTGGGTTTAATGACCGTAGCAATACAATTCAATAATGTTGTTTTCCCGGAACCGCTGGCTCCCATAATTCCCAAATACTCGCCATTGAGAACATCAAAGGTAATTCCGTTTAGTGCTTTTGTGGGAACACCTTCTTTGGAATATGCTTTGTGCAGGTCGCGTACTTCTAAAAGTTTTTTTGTATAATCCATACTTAACACCTCTTTTTTGTTCATGTTTTTTTACAATTAAAATTTTACTACACAAAGCACAAATACACCACTTACATTTGATGTAAGGTTCCTTTGCTTGAATTTCACCGCTATTCTTTATGCTGCTTTTCGTCTGTCACCAGACATTCAATCTTCTACAAAATATTCACCATATATCATAGTCGGTTGACCGACCAATAACAACACACTATTTCTTGACAACCTTATACTCATGTTCTACAAGAGTTCTAAATCTATTTGTTTAATCCATAAATGCAAAAAGGACAGCAGTATCAAATTGCTATCCTTGCATTTTATTATGGCTGATAATGTATAAGCGTGGGTTCGTCATATTTGGTGTGGTATCTTTAACTATGGGAAACTCCTCTTTCCCACTTTGAAACAGCTTTGTCGGTAATGTGCAATTGCTCAGCTAATTCTCTTTGAGTCATTTGTTTTTCTTTGCGTAATTTAGCAATAAATTGGCCAATTTTGTTTTCACCCATATCCGCTCCTTTTATGCCGTAATTCACAATTGTATTATATATGTACCGGATTTGAAAAACAACCGACTGTTGGTTTATATGAGAGTGTAAACCGATGGTTGATTGAATTTTTATCTTTTATTCTTTTTTAATATCTGTTATCGACAATAAATAGTCTTTTTATCATCTTTGTGTACTCGACATATGCGAATAATAGTAACTAATCTGTATATTATCTTACGCTGCCCATTTTGTAATGTTATAAAGCACTTTTTTTCGTGAAATGAATTCCTTTTATCACTATGAATAAACTTCATATTCTCATAATACTATGCTTTCAATAGTGAGGATAAAGCGAATTTTTAAACGGATTGATTATACACATTTAAGGAATACATCATGGCGGTAAAAAAGAGTGAGTCTATGGAAAAACAGTCTTGACATATATTTTTATGAGAAATTTTTATTTTGATACTTATTTTGTCATTTTTTCCTGCTTAACCTTATGGTCAATAATATGACGGGATGCAAGTTCACGGTGAATATCATCAACGCTAATTCCCATTTGAACCATTAAAACCATAACGTGATACGCAAGATCGGCAATTTCATAAATTGTTTCTTTCTTATCGTCAGCTTTACCTGCGATTATTACTTCTGTACATTCTTCGCCGACCTTTTTAAGAATTTTATCTATACCTTTTTCAAAGAGATAAGTAGTGTATGAGCCCTCAGGTTTGTCATTTTTTCTTCCTTCAAGGAGCTGATAAAGACTGTCAAGGCTGAATTCGTTCAGCTCATTGCTTTTCCAGATCGGTTGGGTGAAACAGGAATCTGTTCCGGTGTGGCATGCAGGACCGTCTTTTTCTACGGTAACCGTAAGAGCGTCCCTGTCACAGTCGGCGGTTATTGATACGATATGCTGATAGTTTCCGCTTGTTTCGCCTTTAAGCCACAGCTTTTGTCTTGAACGGCTCCAGAAGCAGGTCAGTCCTTTTTCCATAGAAATTTTAAGGCTTTCCTTGTTCATGTAAGCGACGGTAAGTACCTTTTTGCTTATTGAATCAACAACAACGGCGGGAATCAAGCCGTCTTTGTCAAACTTAAGTTCGTCAATATTTATCATATTTATAAATCCTTTATCTTTTGTTTTACTGTTTAACTGTTATTACAGAATATCGCTATAGCCTTACAGTAATGTTGTTATTATGAAGCTCTTTTTTCAGCTCCTGAATTTTAATTTCTCCGAAGTGAAAAACGGAGGCTGCAAGGCCTGCGTCTATATTCGGAATTTCTTTGAATAATTTTACAAAGTCACTTATAGAGCCGGCTCCTCCCGAAGCTATTACCGGAACATTTACAGCATTGCATACGGATTTGAGCATTTCAATATCAAATCCGTTCTTTACTCCATCGGTGTCTATAGAATTTACAACGACTTCACCGGCGCCAAGTTCAACGCATTTCTTTATCCATCCTATCGCTTCCATACCTGTGTCAACTCTTCCGCCTTTAGCAAATATTCGGAATTCTTCTCCGGCGCGTTTTATATCGGCCGATAATACTACACACTGATTTCCGTACTTTTTTGCCGCCTCTTTTATGATCCCGGGATTTTCAATTGCCCCTGAATTTACGCTCACCTTATCTGCGCCGAATTTGAGTACGCGGTCAAAGTCTGAAATTGATTTAATCCCTCCTCCGACAGTCAGTGGAATAAAAATTGTTTTTGCGACTTCCTCAAGAATTTCTGTAAAAAGCTGACGTTCTTCGAAGGATGCTGTAATATCGTAAAATACAAGCTCATCTGCCTTGTTTTCGGAGTAATAACGGGCAAGACTTACAGGGGAGGAAACGTCATTCAGCCCTTCAAAATTTACACCTTTCACTACTCTTCCGTTTTTTACATCAAGACAGGGAATAATTCTTTTGGTAATCATTTTGCCACCTCGATAGCTTCTTTAAGGTTAATAGCTCCGGTATAATACGCTTTGCCTATTATTGCACCGTAAATATTCATGCTGCGAAGCCATTCTATATCGCTCACAGATGATACGCCGCCCGAGGCAATAATATTGAGACTGTATTTTTCTGAAAGCTTACGGTATAATTCAAGGTTAGTGCCTCTCATTGCGCCGTCCTTTGAAATATCTGTGCATATAACTGTTGATATGTCTTTTTCTTGAATATAATCTAAAAATTTTTCGGTGGAGTAGTTTGATTTTTCAAGCCATCCTTTAATCGCAATATAACCGTCGCGAATATCTGCTCCAACTGCAATTTTTTTACCGTATTTCGACACGGCACTGCAAAGAAAAGCTTCATCGGTTACAGCGGCTGTACCGAGTATGATGCGGTTGACTCCGGCGGAAATATACTTTTCTACGGTTTCCATATCGCGGATACCTCCGCCGATTTCAACCTTAAGATTTGTTTCTCCGGCGATTTGTTTTACAATTTCAATATTCGGAGTAGTTCCGTCCTTCGCTCCCTCAAGATCTACGATGTGGACATACGACGCGCCGCAGGATTCAAATTCACGCGCGGTTTCAAGTGGATTTTCACTGTATACTGTCATCTGGTCGTATCTGCCCTTGAAAAGTCTGACTACTTTCTTCTCATATAAATCAATTGCCGGTAAAATTATCATAACCCTATATACCTCATATTGGTTCTGTTTTTCCTGATGCATGAAAATGTATATGCAAGCTGTAAAAATTTTAAATATCACAGAAAGCGCGAAGAATGTTAAGCCCGACTTCGCCGCTTTTTTCGGGATGAAACTGACACCCCATTATATTATTCTTTGCTACGGCAGCTGTCAGCTCATGACCATATTCTGCTGAAGCGATTACATATTCGTCACAGTCAGCGGCATAATACGAGTGAACAAAATATACGCAGTCACCATCGTTTATGTATTTAAAAAGCTTATTTTTCTGTTTAAATATGAGCTTATTCCAGCCAATATGCGGAATTTTCAGATTTTCGGGAATATTTCCATCCATCGGAACAACTTTTCCAGGCAGCAGTCCAAGTCCGTCGTGTTCACCGTATTCGTAGCTTTTTTCGAATAACAGCTGCATTCCGAGGCATATGCCCATAATATTTTTTCCGGAATCGGCTTCCTGCTGAAGAATTTTGTCAAGTCCGCTTAAATGAAGCTTGTCCGCGGCGTCTCCGAAAGCGCCAACTCCGGGAAGTATTATTTTATCAGCTTTTTTTATTTCTTCCGGAGAAGAAGTTATGTTTGCTTCAGCTCCGATAAATTTCAGTGACGAGTACAGCGAAAAAAGATTGCCGACACCGTAATCAATAATTGCTATCATCAAATCACGCCCTTTGTCGATGGAATTTCATTAATGTAATTTTGATTAATAGCGACCGCATTCGCGAGGCTTCGCGCGACGGCTTTAAATGCGCCTTCGATGATATGGTGTGAATTTTTCCCTGCAAGCTGTGTTATGTGCAGCGTTATTCCCGCATCTCTCGCAAACGCGCAGAAAAATTCTTCGCAAAGCTCTGTGTCAAAATCTCCAACTTTTTCTGTCGGAGGATCAAGCCTGTAGAAACATTCACCCCGTCCGGAAATATCCACTGCGGAGAGTATTAATGCTTCATCCATCGGAAGCGTTATATCACCGTATCTGCAGATACCTTTCTTTTCGCCGAGAGCTTGGGCAAGCGCTTTACCTAAAGTAATTCCGATATCCTCTACGGTATGATGATAATCCACATGCGTGTCGCCTTTGCAGATTATTTTAAGATCAAAATGGCCGTGTTTTGCGAAAAGCGTAAGCATATGATCAAGAAAACCGCATCCTGAATTGATCTGGGAGATTCCTGTGCCGTCGAGGTCGAGTATCACAGAAACATCCGTTTCGCCTGTAGTGCGTTTGATTTCTGATTTTCTCATACGTTTTTTCCTTTCTAATCTAAATAATAGCTGATGAATGTTTTTCACTGTTTATATTGCTTTGGCAGCGGTCAGATATAGTCTTAATAACGCTCCTTAAAATGTTTTATTGACTTTAAAGGATTATTACCTGACCCGGAACATGCTTGCTGAAAGTGTTTATTTCTTATTTGGTTAGTTGTTTTCGGCTTCCTTAAGTATTTCTGTTATTTCTTTTATCAGAATTTTCATCTGTTGCATTGTGCCGACGGTAATTCTATTGTAATCACTAATTTTTTCAGTATCAAAATGCCGAATAAGAATACCCCTTTTTTTAAGCTCAGTGTAGAGATGTATACCGCTGATATCATTCGATTTTGCAAATACAAAATTTGCTTTTGAATCTGTTACGTGAAAGTCAAGTTTGCGTAATTCAGCTATTGTAAATTCCCGTACCTTTGCAATTTCAGCGCAGTTGTTTTGGTAATAAACCGAGTCGTTTAGGGCGGCAATGCCGGCCGCAGATGTCATACGGTTAACGTTGTACGGATTTGTAGAATATTTTATAGTGTTTAAATCTTCAATCAGCTTTTTTGAGCCAATTCCATATCCGAGACGAGCTCCTGCGAGAGAACGCGACTTTGAAAAGGTTTGTACCACGAGCAGATTTTCGTATTTATCGACAAGAGGTATTGCGCTTTCTCCTCCGAAGTCAACATATGCTTCATCTATAATTACAATATTGTTTGGATTTGACTTCGTAATCTTTTCAACTTCATTTATGGTCAGAGAAAGACCGGTTGGGGCATTGGGATTGGCGATTACGATTGTTTTACCGATTCCGACAAAGTCATCGGGATTTATTTCAAGCTTACCGTTAAGCGGAATTGTGCTGTAGGGAATATGATTTAATTCTGCAAAAACCGGATAAAATCCATATGTAATATCGGGAAAAGCGAGAGGATGCTTTTCATCTGCAAACGCCATAAAAGCGAAATTAAGAGTTTCGTCAGAACCGTTATTTACGATTACCTGTTCCGGAGAAACATTGTAAGTTTCTGCGAGTTTGTTTACAAGCTCTGTTGAATCCGGATCGGAGTACAGCTGTAAATTTCCAGCCTCAGTTTTTACGGCCTGTATCACAGTATTTGACGGAGGAAACGGAGATTCGTTCGTATTTAGTTTTATGTATTGTAGTTCTTTGGGCTGTTCTCCGGGCGTATACGGAACAAGTGATGAGTACCTTTTACTGAAAAATCTACTCATAGACCGCGGCTCCTTTCGGGGGTTAATTATTTGGTTTTTACTTATATAGCTGAGATAAAACTAAAAGCAAAGTATCTAAGTTTATAAAGACGTTTGACTATGAAAATGTTTGCATGTAAAGGCGTTTGTGAATAATGTGCATTGTTTGTAAAGATGTTTGTAAATAAATTGTCGTGTGTAAAGACGTTCGCGAGGAAAGATGTTTGTGAATAAGTCGTTGTATGTAAAGACGTTCGCGGGGAAAGACGTCTGTGAATAAGTCATTACTTGTAAAGATGTTCGTGTATAAAACGTTCATATGTGTAGAAGCATTCGCCTGTGCAGACGAGGTTTTCACTCACTTTTTATGATAGTTTATCCGCCGTATAAGGCCTTATGACGATGCTTTGTCCCTTTTTGAATTTAGTCTTCAGCTTTATTCCTTTTCAAATCTTACTGTGGCGCTTCTGGCATGAGCCTCCAGTCCTTCTTTAGACGCAAAGTATGCAATTTTATCGGCGGCTTTAGCAAGTGCTTCAGGGGTATAGTATGTAATTTGAGTTTTCTTAATAAAATCATCAACAGAAAGCGGAGAAGAGAACCTCGCGGTTCCGCTAGTCGGGAGCGTATGATTGGGACCGGCAAAATAATCTCCGAGGGCTTCAGGACAATTCTTTCCCAAAAAGACAGAACCGGCGTGTTTTATGCTGTCGAGATAATCAAATGGATTATCAACGCACAATTCGAGATGTTCGGGAGCGATTTCATTTGCAATATCAATTGCAAGCTTTATATTATTTTCCGCAACGATAATCTTTCCATTGACGTCAATTGATGATCTTGCGATTTCATATCTCGGCAGTTCAGAGATCTGTCTTTCAATCTCATCACTTACCATTTCTGCAAGCTTCATACTGTCGGTGACAAGAACTGCACTGGCATTTTTGTCATGCTCTGCCTGAGAGAGAAGGTCAGCCGCTACAAATTTTGGATTGCAGGTTGAATCGGCAATGATAAGTATTTCACTCGGGCCCGCTATCATATCTATTGATACGTGTCCGTATACTTGTTTTTTTGCTTCCGCAACAAATGCATTTCCCGGACCTACAATTTTATCCGTCTTTGGAATACTTTCTGTTCCGTAAGCAAGCGCGGCAATAGCCTGAGCGCCTCCGACTTTAAAAATTCTGTCTACTCCGGCAATTTTGGCGGCCGCTAAAATGCCGGGATTTATTTTACCGTCTTTTCCGGGAGGGGTAACCATTACAATTTCGCTGCAGCCGGCTATTTTAGCCGGAATACTGTCCATGAGTACAGTTGACGGATATGCGGCGGTACCTCCGGGAACATAAAGTCCGACTTTTTCAATCGGAATTATTTTTTGTCCGATCAGAATTCCGTTTTTATTGTTGATTATAAAGCTTTCTCGTACTTGTTTTTCGTGAAATGTGCGTATGTTGTCCGCCGCTTCTTTTAAAATCTCTATAAAATTAGGATCAGCGGAGGAAAAAGCCTCTTCTTTTTCGGACTCGGTTACTTCAAGCTTATTAAGCTCTGCGCCGTCAAATTTTTTATTATATTCAAAGAGCGCGCTGTCTCCGTTTTTTCTAACATTGTCAATAATATCGGAGACGATACTCGAAACGTCGGAGGTTGGATTTATGCGTGCAAAAATTTCGCTGTTCGGAACTTCTCCGTACATATATATTTTAATCATCGGTGATTATCTGCTCCTTAATTTTTTTAATTATATCTTCTATCCGTACGGTTTTAAACTTAAAGCTCGCCTTGTTGCCGATTAATCTTGCGCTTATCGGAACAATGCTCTCCACGACCTCAAGATTGTTTTCCTTAAGTGTTGTTCCGGTTTCTACGATATCAACAATGACATCCGAAAGTCCGAGAATCGGAGCAAGTTCAATAGAACCGTTAAGCTTTATAATATCAATATCCCGGTCTTTTCCGGCATAGTAATGCCGTGCTATATTTGAAAATTTTGTTGCAACTTTGAGTGTACGTTCACCGTTGTCATAGAATCCTTTTTTCGCTGCAACCGCCATTTTGCATTTTCCTACTCCGAGATCAAGAAATTCATAAATTTCCGGTTCATATTCAAGCAGAATATCTTTTCCGGCCACGCCTATGTCTGCGGCGCCGCGTTCTACATAAATTGATACGTCTGAGGGTTTTACCCAAAAGTAGCGAACATGCTTTTCTTCATTTTCAAAAATAAGCTTACGGTTATTTTCTTTAATAGAGGGACACTCATAACCTGCGGATTCAAAAAGCTTATATACTTTTTCGCCCAGACGACCTTTTGGCAGTGCGACATTTATCATAATTTAACCGATTCCTTTCAGTTGGTAAAAATCAGGGGAAAATACATTTATTTGCGGTAGGAAATTTAATTTCTCAGATCAATAAGCTCTCGATATCTGATTTTGTCGGGTATAGCTTTCTGTGCACTGACACTTTTTCCTATTGCCGTCTGTTCTTGTACAAACCGAAGAATGGTTTTTGATTCTGTAGAATTATTATACAGCAGTAAAACATCAATGTCAAATTCATTTCGCGGAATTTTCAGATCTTCGAGTAAATCAAGATATAGAGCATACCCAACCGCTTTGGATTTTCTTCCCATTTTTCGCATAAGCTTGTCATATGTACCGCCTGCGAGAACACCTTCGCATATTCCGTTCAAAAAGCCTTTAAAGACAATTCCGTTATAGTAATTCATATCGTTGACAATTGAAAAATCAAAATGTATTTTTTTGTCATAGACGGTATTGTTAAGAAGTGAATAAAGCGAGCGCAGCTCGTCAAGCGCGTTTTGAGCTTCCATACCTGTGCAGAGAGGTTCCAAGCGGCTTATAACATCGTTCATATTTCCGTAAATTCCTGCAAAGGTACAGAGCTTTTCGGCTTTTTCCTGGGGAATATCATAGCTATTGCAAATTCGGCGAAGGTCGTGTGTATTTTTTTCCGCAATGCAGTGCGAAATTTCACGGCGGAAAGTTGGATTTTCACAGGTTTCATTTAACAATGCGGTTAAAATTCCGAGATGAGAGATTTCGAGAACAAAATCATCAGAAATTGTTTCGAGGCTTTGCGCAGCAAGCCATACTGCTTCAAAAATATCGTAGTTGTCGATGTCCCCGATACATTCAAGTCCGGTCTGCATAATTTCTTTAAATTGATGTGTGCTGCCAGATACGCGGTATACATTTTCATTATAATATACTTTTTGCTTTATTCCGGGTTTATCGTCTCCGTTTTTTATAATGGAAAGAGTGACATCAGGTTTTAGCGCGAGAAGCTTTCCGTTTGTATCGTTGAATGTTATTATGCGGTCGCTTATCAGAAAGTCTTTATTTCGGACATACAGTTCATATTCTTCAAATTTGCTCATCTTGAACGGCATATATCCGTATTTTTTATAAAGAGAGCGAAGCGAATATATTGCTTTTTCCTCGCTTTTCAAAATGTTTTCATCTATCATAATTACGGCTTACCTTTCCATAAATAAAAATATATCTGACTGAAAGCAGATGAGTGGGGCTTGTAGGCAGACATACTTTCAGTGTTCCGACTGACACAATAATATCTATGACCAAATTACAAATCCGAAAGTTTTATCTGCGCTTTATCGCTTTATCTTGTTAATACGATAAATTATATCACGGTTTATTTTATTTGTCAATGCTATAATAAAAAATAATCTGATAAAAATTATTTACCAGATTATTTAATAAAACAAAGACTGTAAACGGTATCAGTTTTTAGCCCAGGAATCCACATCCTGTGAGTTCATAAGCTTTTTACAGTCGCTGATTACCTTATCAATGCTGTCGCTTAGAACGTAAAATTCTCCCGTTCCGTTTATTGTATAATAACATCTTCGGGTGGAGTAACGATAAAACTTGAAATCATATATTGTTCCGTCATATGTCCGAATTTCAAATGAAAGCATTAAATTATCTTCTGTGGTCGATTCCGCATATCCCTCAAGAGAAATGGCAAGGAGACTTCGGTAAAAGCTTCTGAAATTGTAAAGCTGGTTTGCACCAAAAACTTCTCCGGTACTCTGAGGAGTCACGGTAATTGTCTGTGCTGCCGCATCTACTCCAAAATCAAATGTTTCCGATATTTCATCTGATTTAAACGTAAGCTGTTTGACGGTTGTAATGTCAATGCTGAACAGAGATTTGTCAACGTATTGTAAAAGTCCCCACTCAAGAAAATCCAGATCATCCGGATCAAAGGCGACAATTGTGTTCCAGAGCGCAGAGTATGCATATCTGTAGCCATCATCCTGCTCATCACCGAATAAAACAAAGCTTTCAACACCGTTATATGTATAGTGGAGCACAGTTTCAGGCTCATAAAGGCCGTATTTGTCGAGTGTATCCTTTCCGAACATTGCACGCATAAGCGTTGTTATCTGTTCGACGCACAGATACTGATATTCTTCAGACGAGATATCGATATCCGTAACATTTCCATACTCTTTAATACGTTCAAGGAGTTCTTGGGTTTCTTCATCTTCACTTAGTGACAGATCCGATAATTCAGGTCCGATTTCTACAACTCCCTTTCCTGAAAAATCGGAGAATTTTGTAAGAATTTCACTGTATGTCGTCGAGTTTGGCACAAAACCGACAGGGGCTTTCATTTTGTACTTAATACTGGACGCCTGTTCTGAATCTGACGATGAGGAAGATGATGAAGCGGATTCATCAAGATCAATCCATGCAAACATTTTTCCGTCGCGCATAATATAAAAATCTCTTGTCTGATAATATGTCGTAGTGGACATGGGATAAGAGACCATAGAATGCGCTATCGCAGTGACAGGGGCAAGAAGCGTATTTGCAATGCTTTTGGTCAGAATGTATACGGCATTGCGTCCTTCATATCTGGCATAATAGCCGCCGGAAGTAGGAATTTGATCTCCGATGTAAACAACGTGTTCTATTCCGTCAAGAGAAATTATCTTATACCAGGCAGGATTATTTGAGTCATCAAGACCATATTCGGAAAAATCCTTACAGTCTGCAGTCACACGGCGGAGCGAAATAGTATCTCCGGCAGAAACTATCAGCGAGGAGAATACATTCTCGTTGTACGGAACGCTCTCATGGTTTTCTATATAAAAGTTATCATCGTCTGCCCGGTACATTGCCCATACGCCGTAGCTGTTATGGACCTCTATACGTTTGAGATTGGCTCTTTCGATTTTTTCGAACATCATTATATTGCCGCTCGAATCAAGTAATTCTCCTTGGAGAAGCTCTTCCGGATTGTCTTCGGAAGTATTCATTTTTTTTATAATCGGAGAAAGTACAGCGAAATATATAACAGTGAGCACAGCAGCGGCGATCAGCATTATGATGATAAGTTTTTTTCTTTTCTTTGTCATAAACGGCGTCTCCTGATATATACAACAATACCCGTAACAATTGTAACTACAGGGAGCAATGCCGAAAGTACTACAGTCCAGGCATATGCCTCTGAAGTTGAAATATTGAGTTCATTATTGTCGAAAATTTTAAACTCTATTCCGTTCGGAACAGTTATTTTTCCCATTGTTTTCATTGCGGAATAAAGAATATCTACATTTCCGTATGTGCTTGATCCTATATATTTATCTGATACAAAATCAGTAGTTCCGCAGGCAAGTACATAATTATAGTTAGCCTCGTTGTCTATGTAACGCTGCTCTGTTGATAAAGTCATCAGATTAAATGTTCCCGTGTCAACTGTTTCATTTGAATCAAAGCCGCATGTGTATGCCTTTTCCGATGATGTAAGCACGCTTGAAACATCTCTTGTTCCCTGGTCTATGCTGGCGCTTTCTCCGTTGTTATATGTGACATAAATCGGCATAGTATAGTTGACAATTGTTCTCGGTACATTCGAGATGGTACGCATACTCTTTGTAAGAGTAGCGCCGTTTCCTTCTTCTGTATAATTGGATATGAGCGCGGTGCCGTCAACATTGATGCAGTTGCTCGGATCATATACAACAGAATCTCCGTATGAGATTCCCCACTCATAAAGAAGCTCGTCAAGATTTGAGAAGCTTTGTTTACTTCTTGCCGATGCGTCCATAAAAACCATAAGACTTCCGACATTGTCGAGAAAGTCGTCAATCTTTTTGATTTCATTTACATCTGCCTCAATTCCGGTAAAATCATATTGCGGACCGTTAATTATTATAAGCTGCGCATCAATGTAATCAATGTCTTCGGTTAGAAGGTCTATTTCACGCACATCATATCCCGCGTCCTGAAGAAGATTCCAAAGAGTTGATGTATCGGTTGTTTCCCCGTGGTTTACAGTAAAATATGCAATTGGATTTTTCTCTGTCATCTGAATAATAGCTGTTGTGATCTTATATTCAGCATTCAGAGCATACGGCTCTTGAGTATCGCTGTCAAGCGTATAAAAACTGTCGGTAGTAAAAACACGATAGTCTGAAGAAACTGTATTTGTAATAATTACGCTGTTTGTGCGTATTGTCGATCCAAGTGTGGTCCGGTATGCGCTGACCTCGCCCGGATGCGCATTGACATCGACATACTCAATATCTATAAATTCAAAGTCCTGTTCAAACAGTTTCGCGCTCTGATGTACAAGTCTTGAATAATATGAGGAATCAAGTTCGTCCTCGGTAGTACAGAAAATAATTTTTACTTTCACATCTTCGCGGTCGTTCATCGGATCAAGCAGTTCATGGACAGAATCTGATATTGTGTAAAGCCCTTCTGTCGTCATGTCAATATACCATTTAAAGTTTGTTGCAAGCGCAGAAAACATCACGTTAATTGCGACAATAACAGCAATAAACGCTGCCGTAAGGCCAATAGCGGCCGAGCCATACTTAAATTTTCTGCTTTTAAATATACTGTGCTTGCTCACAGTTTTTTTGTTATTGCTGTTCTGCGTTTCCGGCATTGTATTTTTTGTCCTTTCTTACCATCCTACTCTCTAACTGACCGAGAGCTTGCCTTTTAAATTTCGGGTATCAATAAATCAAAAAAATTTAAATAATCCGTAAGCTGTATAATGACGTATTAATACGTATGCCGGGTTATTCCCAGCGGCGTTTTTCATATATTCTGACTGTAACGAAAAGAAAAACAACCGTAATTGAAAAATAATAAATTATCGCATTAAAGTCAAATACACCAAAGGCAAAGTTCTGAAATCTGCTGTAAATTGAAAGCCAGTTACAAAGGGCGCGAATCGGATAAAATGAAATTGCACTGTTTATCATATTGCAGCACAGGCAGAAAAGTAATATTGCGATAGTTGCGATTGCAGCGGTGATTTGATGTTTTGTAAGCGATGAAACGAAAATACCGATCGCTATAAATGCGGCGCCCAAAAGAAGAACTGCAATGGAATAGCCTACAAGGATTGCACCGTTTTTTTCTACAACGACTCCGCTTGTGTCGTTGTAGATATAAAGAAGCGCAAAGTCCAGACATGAAACGGCGTATGTACCTGCAAAAATTGTGTAAGCCGCGAGAAACTTCGCGCTTACCATACCGAAGATTGAGACCGGAGATGTAAGGAGAAGCTGTTCTGTTTTCATACGGCGGTCATCGGCAAATGACCGCATTGTAAGAAGCGGCAGAAGCAGGGAGAAGCTGTATATAAGAATTGTAAAATAAAGAGATACATCGGCGCTGTTGCCTTCTATAGACATAAGCACAGTAGAATACGCAAACACAAATCCGCTCAGCGCGAGATATGTCGCTACAAAAACGTAGCCTATCGGCGAGGTAAAATATGAACGTAATTCACGTTTATAAATTGCAAACATGGGCTTTAACCTTTCATTTGTTTTTCGGCTGTTGTTCTGTTTTAATTATAAATAATATTTTTAATGTGATAAAAAGTTTTACGCTTAACCTGCGGAGGATTGATTGTTTTTTATTACCTTTATTCTTTTTATTTTCTTTTTTGCCGTCTGTGAAGAACGGTCAGTCATCGAAATAAATATGTCTTCAAGGCTGATTCCGATAGCCTTAGACTCTATTAAAGGCCAGTCATTCTGAGCAAGAAGTTTAAATAAAGGTTTTCGAATATCTATGCCCGGAGCGCTTTCTATGATATACGAAGAACTGTCAAGCTCATGTTCTGACAGAATTTCGACACGCTGCACTCCGTGAAGATTTCTGATTGCAGAATTAACCTGTTCTGAAGGGCCGCATATTTTAACAGACACGCGGCGGTTGCCTCCGACTATTGTCGATATATCTTCTGTTCTCTCATCAGCTACCAGTTTACCGTTGTTTATTATAACTACTCTGTCGCAGACAGACTGTACCTCGCTTAGAATATGTGTAGACAGAATTACCGAATGATTTTGTCCGAGTGTTCTTATTAGATTCCGTATTTCAACAATCTGTTTAGGGTCAAGACCCACGGTGGGCTCATCAAGGATTATCACCTTTGGATTTCCGACGAGCGCCTGCGCTATTCCAACCCGCTGCTTATATCCTTTTGAAAGATTGTCAATCAGTCGGTTTTTTACATTTGCGATTTTTACTACTTCACATATTTCATCAAGGTGTTTTGTACGGTTAAAAGTACAATTTTTGAGAGAATATACGAAATTGAGATATTCAATAACCGTCATATCAGGATAAAGAGGAGGAACCTCGGGAAGGTAACCGATACTTTTTTTAGCTTCTGTAGCAAATTCGAGTATATCGAATCCTTCTACAGAAACATTTCCGGAGGTCGAAGACAAATATCCGGTAATAATATTCATTATAGTCGATTTTCCGGCTCCGTTCGGTCCGAGAAGGCCGACAATTTCCCCGTCACCGACTGTAAAGCTGATGTCGTTTACAGCATATTTATCATCATACTGTTTAACGAGATTTTCAACCTTTATCATGATATATTTTTTCCTTTCAAATTAAAGGCAAGGGAAAAGACAGAGAAAAATATATCTGTCTTCCCCCTTTTATTTAATCAATACTTTTTTCTAATTTTATCATATATTTATAAATAAATCATGAACATATACTGCTTGTATAAAAATTTCAAAAATGCCCTAAATTACTTCATTAATTTTCGCGTCTTTGCTTGTTTCTGTGTTTGCTCTATTTTATCGTCTCTCGTTCATACCCGGCATATTTCCCATTCCCATACCGGATCCGCCTGAGCTGTATATATTTTCAGACAATGTAATTTCCGCAAGCGTATTTCCGCCGCTTATTGTGCCGTCTGCAGTATATCCGTTTGAATCGGCGTTGTTTACAGTACCTCCCGCGGTCAAAGTATATGTGCTGCCGCAGACAATACCTGGTGCGGTAACTACCGCAGACTGAAAAGCTTTGGGAGAAGTAAAGGACGCCACAACCGTACCATTCTCATTGACTACTGCAAATGATGTTCCGGAATTTTGGGAAGTAAAATTATATAAAATTGCGCCCTGATTACTTGCGGTGGTGAAGCCCTGAGCCATTCCAGAGCTGCCAAGCGCGATCAATACGCCGCCGGACACATCTGCAGAAGTTTCATAGTCAAGCGCGCCGTTTGCCGAATCCGTCGGACCGGCGACAAGTGTAACGCCTCCGCTGACAGAAAGCGTTCCATTGGAGTCAATTCCGTCTCCGGATGCATTTACAAATATGTATCCGCCCGATATTGTAATTTGACCGCTTGACGAAGAAAACATTCCCTGACCCGGCCTTCCTCCGATCGACGATGAATCGGCTCCTCCGGCTGCGTTTATTCCGTCGTCGCTTGCGACAATTGAAATTGTTCCTCCTGAAATTTCTATTTGGGAGCTTTCGATGCCTTCATAGCTTTTTGAGATTTCTATATTTCCTTCTGAAATAATAAGTAAAGTATCAGCGTGTATACCGTCATCACCGGATTCCGCTTTTATAGTTCCTCCTGATATATATACAGCATTATTCGAATGAAGCGAGTCGTCCGCGGAATCAATTTGCATTGTGCCGCCTTCTATTTTAATGGTGTCTGCGGATTTAAGCCCTTTACCGGATTCTTCTAAAGTGCCGGATGTGCTTTCGGACAATGAACCTCCTGCAAACTTCCAGCTGAGATTCCATTCTCCGGAGGAATTCGCGGAAGCGTTTTCACTTCCTCCTCCGGAACTGACGGTAATTGTTCCTCCAGAAATTTTCAATATAGTTTCAGCCTGAATACCGTCATTCTCCGAGGTGATATTTATGTTTCCTCCAGCTATATAGATGTAACCTCTTGACGTATCTTCAGAATTGTCAGAACGGATACCGTCGCTTCCAGCCTGAATATCGATAGTTCCTCCGCCGATTTTCACACAGTCTTTTCCGTTGAGTCCGACTTTCACTGACGTTACATTAATTGTTCCTCCGGTTATTACAAGGTCGTCTTTTGAAACAATTCCGTGTTTATAATTACCTGAAATATTCAAGATTCCGCTTCCGTTTACAGTAAGGTCTTCTTTGCTGAACAGCGTGGCGTCAAGATTTGTGCTGTCGTCTGTGGCGCTGTACGATGTACCGTCCGATAAGGTATTTACAGAGTCTTCTGCCAGAGTTATAAATACTTTATCTGCACTTTGAATATAGATTGCAGGACCGGATTCATTGTGAATCGAAACCCCGTCTAAGACAAGCTGAATTTTTATGTCCGTTTCTGCCGATACCTTTATAAAGCCATTTGAAAGCGTTCCGCTCATAATGTATGTTCCCGATTCTGTAATAACAACGCCGTTATCATCCGCGGCGGCTCCGTTTCCGTAAACAGTGCAGCCGTCATCCGACAGAATAACTGAAACTAAATTGGATTTATCATAACTCGCGTCAAAGTCTCGCTCGGTAAAACTATAGCCGTCTTCATCTGTTGTTCCTGACAAGTCAGATAACGCCGCATTTCCTGTTTCGGATTTTTCAGATGCTGTATCTGTTTGGTTGTCTGTCAGTTCCTTTGTTTCTGTTTCATTTTTACTGTTTCCGCATGAAGAAAGCAAAATGACGAGGCTTGTTAAAAGACACAGAAACTTTAAATTATCTTTTTTAAAAACAGTCAAAGAGATTCTCCCCTTTCCATAACATCTGTTATCATTATTTCAAGATTTCCGTTGCGGCACCTCAACTCATCAATAAATTCACGCATTTTTTCCTTAGAGTTTAATTCTATTTTATATACTAACTTATAAAGGCTGCCCATATTTGTTGTTTTGGCCGATACAAGGCTGCATGACGAGGTGTATTTGCCAAAAATGTCATTAAAAGCGTCAGTAAACTGCAATGATTCAGGCACGGTCATATGTAAGCACATTTCGCGTTCTTCACGCATAGGTATGCGCATTACAATTATAACAGCGGCAGATACAATAACCGTAAAAACAATTGCTATTCCTATATATCCCGCCGCGCATGAAAGTCCGGCTGTCATCACTAAAAATATTGCGGCAATCTCTTTTGCTTTTCCTGGAACCGAACGGAATCTTACGAGAGAAAACGCTCCTGCAACTGCAATTCCGGTACCGACATTTCCGTTTACCATAATTATAACCGTTTCTATTACAGCTGGTAGAATTACAAGTGATAGAATGAAGCTCTTTGAAGCCTGATTTTTGTATGACGAAACTGCGGCGACTAAAATTCCGCATAGAAAAGCAATCGCGGTGCATATCATATAAACCGAAAAAGTTATATTATCTCCCATTATAGATGAAAAAATGTTAGGCATACTCTAATTCTCCTTTTGTATAATTATTGATTGCATCTTCGATGTTCCTGCCGGTCATATCTGCATACGCCGTTCCATATTTTGAAAAGGATGACGGAAAAATTCTTTCACGGTCAAGCACAGAAGAGAGCCATAACGGCATTGCTCCGCAGGTTTTTATTTCCATAAGACGGCAACCGCTTTCTATGATGGCTTTGCCTTCGCTTCCATGCTCAAGGAACAGATTGTCTTTACGGTATCTGACCGCGCTGTCGAAGGTTAGTCTTACATCCGGATTTTCGGAGCTGTAATATGCCTCCCGTTCATAGGATATAAGACATTTTGGTTTTAGATTTTTATAAAATCTCATTAAATAATCAATTTCATTCATTATTTGAGAGTTGAAAGGTTTTTTCCCAAAATCAATGTAATTATGTATATCATTGAGACTCATAGCAACCCTCCGTTTATATACAATTCCTCTATATTTCTTTTTGATTTCAAGAAAAACCGTGGAGTTTTCATCTGGAATTCCGTAACTGCGCAGGCGAAGCTTTTCTTTGTATGAAACTGCATTCAGGGATTGACGAATCATTTGGTAATCGTCAGTGTCAAAATACAGACTATTTATTGTGCTTTTTCCATACTCGTCGGGCGAGATTTTTTCTCTTATTTCTTGAATTAATCGGTTATATTGATTATCTCGAAGAAAATATTTTTTTTCCACTCGTTCAAAAATATTTTTAGTTATAGTCATAATAAAATCCTCCCATTATAATTTTAGGGTTTCATTTTTATTTGTTTTGTGTTAGATTTTATCTGTATTTTATATTATATTATTTTTGTGAAAATCGAGTGAAGGTAAGTTTACAACATTCTGTTTTTTTTAAGGATTTTATAATACCATAAGCCGTTCTCAGCAATACGAGGCGCTTGTTTTATAAGACGGCGGCAGCATAAGGCGGCAAAACATTTTACATTTTTTGATATCATGCCTTAATGCCGCTTAATATTCAAATTCAACTGGTGAATTCTCATGGGCTCCAGGCTCCAGGCTCTTATCTCAATTGGCGTAAAGATATAAAAAAGCCTTGCGGAAATTACCCGCAAGGCTTTTTTTAAGTCATACTATTAATGTTAAAGTATAACGTTTTTATTATTTAGTGTGTGTCATTCCTGTTCAGCAAGAAGTTTCATAAGAGCTGAGAGATCACGCGCGTCAACAGAACCGTCTCCGTTAATATCTCCCACTGTATCTTCAGAATCATCCGCAAGGAGTTTCATAAGAGCCGAAAGGTCACGTGCATCTACAGAACCATCTCCGTTAACGTCTCCGAGTGTAGTTGATTGCTCTTCCTCGCCGCAGACTGTGCAGATACCGTCTACAAAGTTGTGAGGAATCTTTTCGATTTCTCTAATGCTGTCCTCTTTAATTGCGCCGCAAACTGAGCAATGAATTGATTCACTTCCGGTTTCGGTGCAGGTTGCTTCCTTATCGACCGTGTACTCTTCATTCCAAGAGTGTTCAGTCATTGGAATCTCTCTAACGCTGTCTTCCTTAATTGCGCCGCAGACTGTGCAGTGAATAGATTCGCTGCCGACTGCCGTGCATGTCGCGGGAGTATCTATAGTATACTCTTCTGCCCATGTATGTCCGTCTTTGCAAGGATCTGCATCTGGATCCGGAGCTCCGCACACTTCACAGACACCGTCAACATAGCTGTGAGGAATCATATCAATTTCTCTAACGCTGTCTTCTTTAATTGCATCACAGTGTGTGCAGTGAATAGATTCACTTCCTTTTGCAGTACAAGTTGCTTCCGTATCAACAGTATAATCATCTGCCCATACATGATCGGTTGAAGCAACTTCCGAGGAAAGTGTAAATACAGAGGTCTCTGTTCCTGCATATACTATTTGATTTTTAGCCTGAACAGCAGTTTGCCATGCGCCGTCGCTATCTGTCAGTCTAAAATTATAACCGAATGTCATACCGTCTTTAAGGAGGTATTCGTTCAAAGGTCCGTCAGCACCATCAATACCAAATGCTTTATCCGAAATCGGAACGCGCATTTCAACAATATAGTAACCCTCGTCTGTATTTACTGTTGCCGCTATATTTTCAGCGTCTTCAAGGCGCTTTGCAGCGTCACTATTTGCAAAATTACCCAGAGTAGACCATCCATTTGCGGAATGATCCCAGATTGCCGTTCCGCTTGCAATTCCAGCGATATTCATAGGCGCATATATATTCTCGTCAGGTAATATATCATGACGTATACCGTCTATAAGCCATGGCCAATCTGTACCGATAGCTGCAGTTGTATCAGCGTCTATTGCCATTATATCATTATCATATATTTTTGAGCATACATATAAAGCGTCATTGTCCCACAGGAAGTATATTTCCGCGTAGGAAATTTCCGGTATGCTGTAATCTCCGTCAGCCAAGAGTGTATCGCCTTCGACAAATTCAGAGGAAATAATTCCAGCTTCAATAAGTGCATTCTTTGTAGCAGAGTCAGGATCAGCCGGCCATTCCGTCTTAACCATTCCTTCTATAGCAAGGGCTTTCGTGTTGAGAGATGCGGAATCAAAATATGCATCATCTATTACGCCGTCAAGCGTAGGAGTTCCAAATCTAACTGGTGTAGGCGGAATTACGGGCTCTTCTGCAGAAAGCGTGAATTCCACTGCATTATTCATATTCTGATAGAAATAGCCTGCTTTAGGAGAAGAACCGGTTTGCATACCGCCGCCATGGCTGTCGGTTATTCTGAACTGATACAGGAATGTCTTTCCATCCTGCAGGAAACTATTCTTTAAAGGTGTTCCTCCAAAATCCTGTTCAGAAATCGGAATACGCATCTCTATAGTGTAATAACCTTCATCATTATTGACAGTTGTTGCTATGTTTTCAGCATCTTCAAGGCGCTTTGCAGCGTCGTCATTTGCAAAATGACCGAGCGTAGACCAGTTGCTATCCGACTTATGATCCCAGATTGCTGTTCCGCTTGCAAGACCGTATGCATCAATCTCGGCAAAAATGTTTGATTCCGGATTGATGATATTTGTGATACTGTCCATGAGCCACGGCCAGTCTCCGACAATTGCTGCCGTCTGGTCAGCGGTTAATGTCATGATCTCATTATCATAAATTTTTGAGAAGACATATATTGCGTCATCATCCCAAAGGAAGTATATCTCGCCTTTCGGGAAATCCGCAATGCTATAATCACCGTTTGCCGAGAATTTATCGTCAACCAAAATTCCTGCTTCGGTCCAAGCATTGGTTTTTGAATCGGACAAGAAAGGCATACCAAGTGTAATTTTACCGCTTGTAGCAAAATCTATGGTATTAAGAGAAGCGGAATATTTATATTGCTCATCCATTTCTCCGTCGAGAGCAGGAGTATATTTTTTAACGATAGTTGATTCATCAGGAGTATCGTCTCCACCCTCATATGCAGCACCGAGAGAGAGAACACCGTCTACAGGAGCTCCCCATGCCCAAGAACCAAAGAAGCGAGAATCTTCTGCTGCACTGCTGTATTTGTCCATAACACCAAAATTAAGCTGATAATAATCGCCTTCCGCAAGAGTATCCATTTTTACTCTTACTTCAACAGTATATGTATTATTATCATTATCAATGGTATATGCACATTCCTCAGCATACTCGGTAATAGCGGCTTCTGTTTTAGGAAGATTCGAAGCGGCGCCGTCTCCGTTATTGTTTGTAAACTGAATTTTTCCGGCGGTTGGGCTGATCACTATGCGAGCGTCTCTTGCCATCGTCCAGTCGCCTTTTCCATCTTTGCTGTTAAAGAAAGTAAGCGCAACATTATCTTGCCAAACAAGATCACCGCTTGCATCTGTAATCGCAGTATCTTTTATTGTTGCGGCCATGTAAATGTAGTTATCGTCCCAAAGATAATACGCTGTACCAGATACCTCGTTATCAGTAGCAGCTCCTCCGACCGGATACGTAGGATTCGAGTTGTTCAACTCAAGCGAATACGACTCTAAATAAGCCGAGTCGAGTTGTCCGTCTATTGTCGGTGTGTACTTAAGAGCTGTATCTCCAACTGCGGATGAACCTATAGCTATGAAAGGAATGCTCTGAAGTACAAACAGACCAGCTGTTACAGAAGATAACAGCTTCTTTGTCTTCTTTTTCATGATAACCTCCATTAGATTATGTAGAAATTTGTTTTATTTGCCGGTTGACTGTCTGAAAAAACGACACACACTATAAAATTCAGCAGACAATATCAATCGACTTTTTTCTTTAAAGATATTGTAACACAAATTTTCAAAGATGTCAATAGCAAATAAAAAAACAAATATAGCTTTCCTAATATTTCCTATTACTCCGCCTTTTAGTATTAAAGTGTTTGATTCGGAATACTGTTTCAATATATAATAAGGTATTCCAAATTTTTCTTAATTATCTGACAAAATTGTGCGGACATAATTTATATAAAAAAATAAAAACAGCCCAATGCAATATTGCATTGAGCTATTTTTATTAAATTTTTTAAATTACTTGTTTACAGCATCCTTAAGTGCTTTGCCTGCTTTAAATGCAGGAGTTTTGCAAGCTGCAATTTTAACCTCGGCGCCTGTACGGGGATTTTTACCCATTCTTTCGCCGCGATTGCGTGTTTCAAATGTACCGAAGCCGATAAGCTGTACCTTGTCGCCGTCTACAAGAGCTTTTGTAATAGCGTCGAAAGTAGCTCCTATTACATTTGTAGTATCTTTTTTGGATGCGCCTGTTGCTTCGGCAACAGCATTAATAAGTTCTGTTTTGTTCATAACAAAGTCCTTTCTCTTTTGTTATTATTTATTTAATCCGATTATATTGCCGGAAATGATCGG
>CDYR01027710.1_pt1 | contig 28720 bp, 13 predicted proteins | sample 557691 | NCBI WGS metagenome assembly CDYR01 (sample SAMEA3182103, study PRJEB8094) | gut metagenome | biome: human; feature: gut; material: Stool; isolation source: human stools | place: Canada | collected 2013-02-19 | reverse complement strand
GTTATATATTATATAAACGTTATTATAGTATGTATATAGATAATTATAGATAATTATTAAGGTAATATATTAACGGTGATATATAAACGGTGTTCAGGCCAGAAATTATGTCCGGGACAGTTAAAATCCGAGAGTATACGAAAGGTGTTCAACGATGAAGGATGGATTTATAAAGGTCGCGGCGGCAACGCCTGAACTTGCTGTCGCAGACTGTACTTTTAATACAGAGCAGATCATATCGCTCATGAAAAAGGCGCAGAAGCAGGGTTCCTCCGTGATTGTATTTCCGGAGCTCTGCATTACCGGTTATTGCTGTTCTGATTTGTTTTCGCAGGATCGTTTGCTTGAGGCGGCTGAAAGTTCTTTGATTAAAATAATAAAGGCAACTGAGGACACTTTACCGATTGTCTTTGTTGGTCTTCCGGTACAGGTGTGCGACAAACTGTATAACTGTGCCGCAGCGGTTCAGAACGGAAAGCTTCTCGGTCTTGTGCCGAAAAGTTATCTGCCGAACTACAGTGAATTTTATGAAGCGCGGCATTTTGAGCCGGCAGACAGAAATGCTGAGTGTATCTGTATTTCTTTTGCGGGATTTACCGTTTTTTTTGGAACAAATCAGCTTTTCTGTCATAAAGGGATGAAGGATTTAATTATCGGTGCGGAAATATGCGAGGACGTATGGGGACAGCTTCCCCCGTCGGTATCTCACTGTATGGCCGGAGCCACAGTGATTGTCAATCTTTCTGCTTCTCCGGAGTCGATAGGAAAGCCGGAATACCGCCGCGAGCTCGTAGGTATTCATTCTGCGCGCAATATATGCGGTTATGTATATTCTAACTCAGGCGAGGGAGAGTCGACAACAGATCTTGTCTATTCCGGTCACTCTGTAATATGTGAAAACGGAGCGTTTCTTGCGGAGCGCATGCCGTTTGAAAAAAAAGATGTTATTTATACGGAACTTGATGTCAAGCGGCTTGTACATGAACGCAGAAGGATTACGGACTTTAAAGTCTCTTTTAACAGCAGCTACAAATATATTTATTTTGACGTCGGCATGTGTGACACTGATCTGACAAGAAGTTTTTCCAAGCGTCCGTTTGTTCCGGAAGACGAAAAAAGTCTTGCCGGCCGATGCAGGTTTATACTCGATATGCAGTCATCGGCGCTGGCCAAGCGTCTTCGTCATGCGGGATGCCGTACAGCTGTCATCGGAATTTCCGGGGGCCTTGATTCTACTCTTGCGCTTCTTGTGACGGCTTCCGCAATGGATAAGCTGGGAAAGAGCCATGACGATATTGTTACGGTTACAATGCCATGTTTTGGAACGGGAAAACGTACAAGAGGAAACGCGGAAAAGCTTTGCGAGTATCTGAATACAAGATTTGTGTGTATTGATATTGCCGATGCGGTTAAAATTCACCTGCGTGACATTGATCATCCGGATGACGTATATGATGTAACTTATGAAAACGCTCAGGCAAGGGAACGTACTCAGGTGCTTATGGATATGGCTAACAAAACCGGCGGTATAGTGATCGGAACAGGAGATCTTTCGGAGATGGCGCTGGGATGGTCTACCTATAACGGCGATCATATGTCAATGTATGGAGTGAACTGTTCTGTGCCGAAAACTCTTGTGCGTTATCTTGTTTCATATTATGCCGAATACTGTGCCGATAAAAGGCTTGCGTCAGTGCTGCGTGATGTGCTTGATACTCCGGTTTCTCCGGAGCTGATTCCGGCGGCGCACGGGGAGGAACTTGGACAGCGCACGGAGGATATACTGGGTACTTATGAACTTCATGATTTTTTCCTTTATTATTTTGTAAGATTCGGATATTCGCCGGCAAAAATTCTTAGAATTGCAAAGACAGCGTTTGCCGGAACATACGAAACAGATTATATAGAATCTACGCTTCGCACATTTATAAAACGGTTCTTTATTCAGCAGTTTAAGCGTTCATGTACTCCGGACGGAGTTAAGGTTGGTTCGGTGACGCTCTCTCCGCGCGGTGATTGGAGAATGCCTTCTGACGCTTGTTTTGGCGATTTTATTTCTGAAATAGAATAGATTTGTATTTGTTTATTGTCTTCGGCAATAAACAAAAGAGTCTGCAGCATAAATACTTATGCTGCAGACTCTTTTAAATAATTTTTTATAAACGGATAACTTCTTTTTATCTTACTGCAATCCGATAATGAAATGGCTTATAGAAGCTTTGAAGCTTTTGGCTTTGCTGATATTAAATGCTTTTTCGTTTATTATCCGAGCGATTCAAGATCCACTCCAACGCAGGCAAAGTAGTACGACGCCCATTTTATACTGTTCTGGCTTTGTATATTTCCAGTTACGAGAATATCGGTAAGTCCGTAATCCTTAAAGTGATCATATATGTTTATGTCGCAGTACCTTGGATCAATTACAATTATATTTCCGTAATGTTCAGTGAGAAACGGAACAAGGGCGTTTCCGTAGGAATCCTTTATGACGAGAATGGATAGGTCCTGAGGATTATCAGGAACATTGATTACTGTATATGGATTGTCTCCTGCAATAAAAGCCTGATAGTTGCCGCTCTCTCCTATAATTGTCCGGTTGTAGGTTATTGTTGTTCCGTCGTGTTTTGTAACCGTCATGGTTGCGGGTTTTGTCGGATAATATACTTCTACCTGATCAATAAAGTCTTTTACCCGTTCGTCTCCTGTAAAATTGTACATTGATCCGTTATAGGAATAGTTAATAACTTCGCGGTTCATATCGGACAGTGAAGTCGGAGAAAAACCTGCCGACTCTGCAAAGACGCGGTATGCATAATATGCGCCGAGCTGCGTCCAGTGATGGTCGCTTTTAAAGTAAAGGTATTCTGTACGGTGTGAAAAAATTTCATCGTAGGTATTGACAAAATTTATCCCAGGACTCATTCTTGACTGCATATTGTCGAGAATATATTTTTGACTCGTAAATTTTTCCGTGATTTCGGGATTGTCTATTAAAACGGAAGAAACAGGAGCCGGCATGATACTTATTCTTGTATCGGGGAAAAGCGATTTGTAATAATCAAGGCATCTGGAAATATAACCGACGGATTGTTTTCCGTAATTTGAAATTGTATAAACCGCACCGTTGTAAATAAAAAGTCCGTTCGCAAGGAAATCGGCTTCTCCGTCATTATTTGTAACGGTTACCGACGTGACAGTAACGGCGCAAACGGCAGACGCCTCTCCGTAATTGATTGTAAAACTCGAGGTTCCTTCGGCAAGTCCGCCGACAATAATCCTGTTATCGGAAATCGAAGCGGATATTATCTCGCTTCCGGATGTAACCGTCGGAGAGATAGCTACGGAATCATCTGCCCCTGTTATTATAAAATCAATTGTCGCCGTACTCCCGACAGGGAGACTGATTTCTGATTGAGACAGGGAAACAGATATAATGTGTGTTTCCGGGGGATCCGTTTCCGGCTCTGTTACCGCAGGTGTGACCGCTTCTTCAGACTGAAGCCTGTTTAATTCTTCTTCAAGTTTTTCACTGATGTTGGGGTCGGTTTCTTTTTCTGTGCCTGTGTTTGACAGCACTGAAAAATTACCGGATATTCCGTAAAGTGAAGGTATTTTCCTTGAAACAAGAACCATTTTTTCACGAAAAATAAACGTGTCTGAAAAAAACAGCGAGAGCTGATCAAAATATGATCCGTCACAAAGTGAAGAATATGAAAAGACCGGCATCTTTGTAAGCTCGCGTTTTTCATTTTCTGAGACAGTGGGCCGGTCAGGCTGAATAAGATTCAGAATTACAATTGAAAAATACAGAATACCCAGCAATGCAAGTCCGAATTTTTCGGGCGCCTTTTTTCTTCTTTTTTTTCTGACATTTGCCGGATGATAGTTTGGATTTTTAAATTGTTTTACGGAAGTTTTTACGTTGGCCGTACGCTTATTGTGTGTGTCCGGAGATTCTCGGAGAAATTCATCGAAGTCCTGCTGTTCGGCGCTCTCATATATAAATTCGGAAAAGCCATTGATGTCTGCGGATGTCGGCGTTATTTTCTTATTTGAAGTAGTATTACTGTTTTTTTTCACAGCTTTTCGCTCCTTGGTAATATTTTCAGTTAAAATCTGAAATATAAAAATGGGTTATATGAATTTCCCGCAAGTCTTACGGTTGAAACGGCAACGAGGAAAATAATAGCGACCGTCATATATATAGTTTTTGATTTTCGGCTGAATTTGCCGAGCTTTTTTTCGGCAAGTCTGATAAGAAAAGGTATAACGGGAAGGGACAATAATATCGATGCCGTTAACAAGAAAATATTTTCGGAAATTACCGAGTTTGTGTATATATCCGTAAAACCTCCGGTTCCGACTCCGAAGAGATAACCGAGATTTTTGAAAGTATCTGACTCGAAACTGAAAATTGCCATTCCGAAAACCGTAATAACAGCAAAGTATATCCGCGACAAAAACTTTCCTGTAAATCCGGTAAATATTTTTTTAAAAACTGGCTGAAGAAACATTTCCAGAGTTAGAAATACAAAATAATATAGTCCCCAGAGAATGTAGTTCCAGTTTGCACCGTGCCAGAGACCGGTCATCGACCATACAATAAAAAGCGCAATTATCGTCGGAATGGTTCTTGCAGCTTTTTTATGTCCGGACCCCGAAAGCTTTTTTGTAAACTTGCGTATCACACGGGAACGCATTACCGGGTAAAACAGATAATCTTTAAACCATGTGCTGAGTGATATATGCCAGCGATGCCAAAACTCTGTGGCGCTTTTGCTTATGAAAGGATAGGCAAAATTTTCAGGTATGCGGAATCCGAAAACTTCGGAAAGTCCGATTGCCATATCACTGTAACCTGAAAAATCAAAATAAATCTGAAGCGTGAAGAACAGTGCAGCTGCCCACCGGGCTAAAATGGTCGGTGCGCCGGTAAGTCCGAGCAGACTGTCGACTGCGGCAGCACAGCTGTTTGCAATGACAGCTTTTTTGCCGAGACCGACGGAAAACCGGAATAATCCGTAGAATATTTTCCTTGGAGTGGGGTTTATTCTGTCAAGCTGTGACGCCATATCTTCATATCTGACGATAGGCCCCGCTGTGAGCTGTGGGAAAAACGATATGTACAACAGAAGCTTGACAAATGATTTTTGACTCGGACATGTTCCTCTGTAAACGTCAATTATATACGATATAGATTGGAAAATAAAGAAGCTGATTCCAATCGGAAGTCTGATGGACGTCAGGGGAATTGCTGTCCCGAATAATGAATTTACAGTATTTATAAAAAAATCTGTATATTTAAAGATTCCTAAAAGAACAAGATTAATGATTACAGCCGCCGCCGTCCAGAGCTTGGAATGATTTGAAAAACGCGGGCTGTCAATCATCCGACCGAATATGTAGTTGAAAACGACTGTTCCGATCATTAAAAATACATAGACCGGTTCTCCCCACGCATAAAAAATCAGGGAGAATATTACCAGAAGTATTCTTCTGTATGAAGTATTTTTAATCAGAAAAAAGAGAATCAGAATTAACGGCAGAAAGGCATATAAAAAAAACAGACTTGAAAATAACATTGACAATACCCCTGATAAAAAGTATCCGGAAAGTTATAAAATTAGCGGTTTTGAGTACGGCTTCAGAGTATCTTCCGCGCCGTCTCCTATCTGATAATGCGGCAAATAATATTCTACCATATTTTATTTAAAAGTCAAGGAGAAGAGGAAAAAAACAAGGGGTCAATTTTTGGCGAATTTGTGGGAAATACAAATGATGGTTTTTTCACAGTCTTTATTATTACGCATCATTAAGGAGGAAATGAATTCCAGATATAGCCATTAAAGGAATTTTTAATAAATTATTGACAGTCATTTTATCACATCGGAATATCGTTATATTTTTTCGCCATAAAAACACAAGTATTAATCATTAAACTGTGGTATAAATACGATAGGGTAATAACATGGCATAGTAGTCTGTTCGTACTGCATTTGTTTCGTTTTATGGTTCAATTTGGTGCGGCCTGCTTGTCTTTTACTTATCTTTAGATACTGTTTTCCTATAAAGCCGAGCTTTATTTATGGAAACCTTCATAACCCAAAGGAGAAACCAATCGAATGCAAAAACTTAATGATAAAACTGATAAGGTAATTATCAGACATGTGACCAATGCAGTTCCGGCAGGAAATCTTGCTGTGATAACCGGAGACGGTTTTAAAAATGCGAGAGTATTTGCAAACAAACTCGGAGCAAGTTCCGATATTATCAAAGCCGCACTTAAGGCCGGCAAGAATATTGAAGATATGAATTTTGCTTCGGGAACAGATATTGAACTTGAAGTAGTAAAAAATTCAGATGATCATGTTCTGACAGTAAAAACTCCCGAAGGAGTATTCAGTGGATGGCAGATTGTTATAAAAAGTGATGACGGCGAAAGCTCCCCGTTTAATATGAATGTTCCGGAATTTAAGTGGATTCAGAATGAAATTCTTACAGTCGGCGGGGAATTTCGTGTTTTCGGTCATTGCTTTGCAGCTCCGGACTGTTTTGACCTTTCCGGAGAAGAGGTTCACGGATATGGAATGATGCTTACGGATGGGCATGGCGTTAGTGTATTTCTGCGCGATGGCAGAGGCGATATTTACGATTTAAAGGTTAAGTCGGCAAGCTGCTATGAAGTACGTGCGGAGGTGCCGGTGACGGCGGCGTGCGGAAAGTGTACCGTTTATATAATGAATGATAAGAGCGGCGTACCCGTTTCGTTTGAAACAGAGATATTCGAAAGAAATTATCTTGACGCGGTTAAAAACTGCGGCAAGGTGTTTAATGTACTTGATTACGGGGCGGCTGTTATAAAACCGATATCCAAGGATTATGTAAAAAATAATACTTTTGAAAAGACTCCTGACAGCGCACCCGGTTTTCAGCGCGCGCTCGATGCCGCTGCCGATAACGGCGGAGGAACAGTCTTTGTGCCGAACGGACGTTACCATTTTTACAACTCTATTCATATACCGCGCGGAGTAAAGCTCAAGGGAGAGGATCAGAACCGGGTATGGCTTGAGCTTCCTCTCGGAATGAATCCAATAGATGGTTGGGGTACTTATCAGGAAGGAATGAAAATTCCGGTATTTATCAAAGGCGACGGTGATTTTGTAATTGAAAATATAAACATTATGAGTGTTTACTCCGCTGTGGTAATCGGCGCTCCGATACGTGAAGGAAAACCGAAGCTCGGTGATGACAGCTATAATCGTGTGCCGTGTTATTCAAACATGATTGACGATGACAGAGATGCGGATAATGTTGTTATAAAGAATTGTCATATATACCAGTCTCCTACATATATTGTACATCGCAAGGCAGATCCTACAGATCAGTTTTACGTTCCCGAATACAACAATTCCAAAAAGTTTCTTCAGCCCATTACAAATTATCCTGCGCTTACGAATGTTTGGGTGGCTGTTGCAATCAAGGGAAGAAACGTCAAAATTCTTGATAATTTTATAGAGGGCGGCGGAAATTGTCTGGCGATACTCGGCGGTCAGAATGTGGTTATAAGCGGAAACACTATGGTGGGCGGAGATATGGCCGGATGTATTGACTTCTTTTCTACTTCATATAACCCCGACAGTCACTGGAGACGCAAGTGCAAAAATATCATACTTGAGAACAATGTGTTTGATATTGCCTCCAAGACAAGCCGTGCGGCTTTCTGGATTATGGAGGAACACGCCAATTATTATATGGCGAACAATGTTATAAAGCCGTTTATGTGGCATTGCGATTCGGAAGGTTTCTGCTTCCATATATGGAGCAATCACATGGAGGTTCCTGTAAAGAAGACTGACGGAACAAGACTTGTAATTGATATGGACAAACTGTATGAGAGATACGGAGAGGATTGTCTGAAAGGCCTTTTTGAGGGGCATGAAGTTGTTAAGGATGCATTTAACCGCGGCTGTGTATATATAACCGGAGGGCGCGGAGCGGGAATTCGTATGCCTGTCAAAGAGAGCGGGGGAGACGGAGTAACGCTGGAGGCTCCGCTTGACTGCGAGCTTGACGATACGAGCGTTGTATGTCTTTCCGATTTTATGAAATTTGAAAATACGTATGTTATAGAAAATGAAGTAAGCGCGCTGGGGCGCGGTATCTATTACTGGGGCGGAACTTATTCTAATATTATCGACGGCAACTGGCTGCACGATAACGGAGGAGTTCTTATGGAAGATCTCAGTGGATGCGGTCCGACATGGAATTGTGCCGGAGAGATTTTCGGCCAGATACTCAATAACCGTGTAACACGCGCAAGAGGATTTTACAGTAACAGTGCTACGATAGGGCTGCTCGGCGGCGAAACGCATGACAGCACAATTTCGGTTGTTGTCCGCGGAAATACCGCTGAGGATGACTGCACTTTTACCGCTCTTCCGCGGCGTGATCATAAGGATGGCAGCATGAGTTACCGCGGAGTGGTATTTGAAAACAATGTATCGCGTAATTCGGTCTGCGGAATTGAAATAGGCGACGGCGTCAGCGCGGTAGTTCGCAATCATAAATTTGAAAATGTTGATAAAGAATATGATGACGGCGGGGCTGACCTTACCGTTATAGATTGATGAATTGTTAAAAGCGAGATGCTTTCGTTTTTTAAAACGTTCGCCTGCAAATAGTTTTGTCTCTTAGGGCAGCAGGTTTCACTCGCTTTTTCCGCAGCGGTGGTATATCCACTATTATAGCGCCTTATAGAGGGCTTTGCCCTTTATAAAAACTAAAAATATGTTCGGCGGTTAAAAGAGAAATTCGGGACGCCGGCAGTTTTAGCTCTATACGAAAGGTATGATATCAAAGATGGAATTAAAATTACATATTTCGGCACAGGATTCCTGCGTCGGGGACGGAAGCGTCAAGAAGCCGTTCTCATCTCTTGAACAGGCAAGAGATGCGGTCCGTGAAATGCGTTCTTCCGGTAAAATACCAAAGGATGATGCCGTTACTTTTATTATTCACGGCGGAGAATATTATCAGGAGCATACTTTTGTTCTTGACGAAAGAGACAGCGGCTCTGAAAATGCTCCTGTTGTTTTCCGTGCGCAGGACGGTGATGAGGTAATAATTACGGGAGGCAGGACACTTGTTTCCGAAAAATTTTATAAACCGGACAGAGATGCTATAGCACCGATTGTCAAAAAATATCCAAAGTCTGCAGAAAAGATAGTTGCATACGATCTTAGAGCTGACGGCGTTGAGCTTGACAGAAATCTTCAGATATACTGGAACGGAAACCGCGGAGTACTCGCAAGGTATCCGAACAAGGATTATCATTACATGAAGGGAGTTGAGAACTTTCCCTGTGATGATGATAAGACCTGGATATATGAGTTTGACGATTCGGACAAAGCTGTAGGCGGTTGGAAGAGCTTTAAGGATATAGTAATCAAAGGAAACTTTTACATTGACTGGGCAAGTACGGAAGGTACGGTCATAGGATATGATTACGACAAGCATAAAATAAGAATAGAGTGCAACGGTGAGGCGAGAGACGGCGGGAGATATTTCTTCAGCAATGTCTTTGACGAGCTTGACGAAATCGGGGAATATTATATAGATCACGATGCCGGAATTCTGTACTTTATTCCGGAAGGCGATATCAAGGATACTACGGTTGTTATTACGCAGTGTTCCAAAGACGTTATTAACGTAAAGGCGGACTACATTACAATTGAAGGATGTACGATTGAAGCCGGATGCGAGAATCTGATTACCGCCGATTGCACAGGTTTTACCGTACGCGGCTGTACATTACGGCGAACACTGAAAACAGCTGTTCGCGCGGATGGATATAATGCTTTGATTGAACACAATGAAATTTATACAATCGGAGCTGACGCTATAGATATGGGCGGAGGAGATAAAATAAAGCTTACTCCCGGAAATATGGTTATATGCGATAATGTTATACATGATTTCGGAGAAATTTACCGTGTTTATAATGGAGCTGTTTTCTTCCGCGGACGAGGAATAACCTGCGTTCACAATGAAATGTACCGCGCTCCTCACCTTGCTATGTCAATGTGCGGAAGCGAGCTTGATATACAGTACAATTATATACATGACGTATGCTATGAAGCGGCTGACGCGGGAGCTGTTTATCTCGGCGGATGGGCTCCGCAGGACATAATATTCAGTCATAATATTATTAAAAATATAGTAAACATTTATAATACCGGCGCGCCGAACGGTTACTATAATGACGACGGCGGAGGATTCAAGACAATACGGGCAAACCTCTTTATAGATATTGCCGGCAATGCTTTTGCGATGGGCGGAGGACGCGATAATATTATTGAAGATAACATTATTGTAAATTCCCGTATAGCATACGACGAACGTCTTTACTATGATCAGTGGGAAATGCACAATGCAATTTTCCGCACTGCAGGTCTGTGGAATAATCTTCTTACGGATCCGAGCTATGCAACAAAGGAATGGGCGATTCGATATCCGAGAACGCTTCTTATAAAGGCGACAAACGTGCGCGATTATAACAGCAGATTTGTTCCGTATGCTTTGGGGCATACAGTTGTAAGAAACAATGTGACATACGATAAAAATAAGCGCAGAGAGGATATTCAGCCGGATACAAGACGTCTTTCCAATTTCAGAGATAATATTCATTATGAATCTCTTGACGACATAGGCTTTGCGGACTTTGAAAACGGAGATTACAGACTTAAACCCGAATCAAGAGTTCTCCACGATCTTCCGGGATTTGAGGTATGCGATTTTTCACTTGTCGGAGTAAGATAAGTGTGAAAATTATACAAAATAGACACTGACGGCGATGTATTATATTTATATATAATATCTGCCGAGGTAAATAAAATAAGAAAGGTATGGCTACAAAAATGAAAAAGAACGTTAAGACTGCCGCATTGCTTCTTAGTCTTGTGATGGCGGGAAGCAGTATTCCGTATATTTATGCAGCCGAAAGCAATGCTGATAATACATCGAAATACGGTGATATTAACGGCGACGGCGTAGTAAACTCGAAGGACCTTGTTCGTCTTATGAAGGTTATTGCTGATCCTGAAGCTGATATTGAAGCTTACGGAACAGACCTTAATGACGACGGTAAGGTGAATTCAAAGGATCTTGTTTGTCTTATGAAAATAATTGCTAATCCGGATATGTATCCTGATACATCGGACAGCAGCGATACAGACGATACGTCAGACGTTGTTACAGATGAGCCTCCGGCACCGGAAACTCTTGGAGAAACCGAGGATCCAAACGAACAGTACACACCGATCGAGGCTATTCCGGATGCGGAAGATATTTCGGATCAGTTTGATCTCTCCAAGGGACTTGTACTTGTCGATGCCAAAAAGAAAACCGAATATCAAATTGTATGTGTAGGATCGGCTAATCGCATATCTTCTACTTCACTCAGCGATTTCGCACAGGCAACTCATGAATATGAGGTAGCGGTTGCAATTCAGGATACTATAAAGGATATGACGGGATGCACGATTCCGATTGTGAACGATACAGAGCGTACATCCGATAAGGAGATTGTAATCGGTTCTACTTCACGCGATGAACTTTTTGAGGACTTGGATTTCAGCTCTTTCCAGGGCGATAGTTTTACTGTCAGAGCATACGGCAATACAATTTTGCTTGCCGCAAATCCGAATCCGAGAACAACAGAGAATCCTTATCAGGATTATGATCTTGCGGACGGTATTTGGAAAGCATGCGAATACTTTGTAAAAGAGTATCTGCACTATGATCCGACTACAACTCTTACAACTCCCGTTGCCAAGAACGGCATAAGTGTTGATATTGAAAATTATACTTATACCGATCCGTATACCGCTCCGGAGCTCAAGGAAAATGCTGCAGAGGATATTGACGGATTTGCGATTTCCGGATACGGAGATGTAGGCTATACTGATCTTATGAATCATAATGCGTATGCTATTAAGGGTACTTATTCACCTTGTTATTCAACATTAAAGGCATCTCAGAAGAATACGATTATTAAGAAGGCAAAAAATACCGGATATCTGATTTATAATACAATAGAAGATGCATGCACCTGCGATGCATGCAAGGCCGCGGCTGAATCCGAGGGCTCAGAGATGGGTGCATATTTCCAGCTTGTACGTGAAGTTGCAGCTCAGATGGACGACGGTGAAATTCTCCGCATACTTGCGGCAAATGAGACATATACCCCTCCGAAAACATCGCTTGGCGATAATGTAGAGGTTCTTATTTACAATCCTAAGCTTTGCTCTGCGCATGCTATAAATGATCCTGATTGCGAGACAAACGCGGCATTTATTGCAAATGTGGAGGCTTGGAAAGAGGTTTGTGGATATGTGAGCGTACTCGATTTCACATCTGACTACTATTTCTATCCTGTAACCTTCCCGAATCTTTACACGATGAAGAAGAATGTAGAGTGGTATAAATCTCAGGACTTTTATGCGGTTTATCTCCAGTTCGATGTAGACCAGTCAAACCTTGAATTTTCTGATCTTCGTTCTTATCTTGCAAGAGTCATTCTTGAAAATCCGAATATGAGCGATGATGAATACAGTGAATTTATTGACAGCGGCATTGCTCATTACTATGGATCTGATAAAGTATCTCTTATCAGAACATATATAGATCGTTTTGACGAGGAAGCTCATAAAGACGGTTCATGCTTCAATATATATTCTGAGCCTGCTGAAATTCTTCCTATGAAGGTTGTTGTCGACGGAGTTGTAAGCTATGACACAACATTTGCTAAGGAAGCGTATGCTCTTTGGGAACAGATTCATCCTTACAATGAAAGACTTGCCCGTAACGAGGCATATCTTGCGAGAATGCTCTCTTCACGTTATCAGTCTGAGGTTGTATCTCACGCAAAAACTCAGTATCAGGAGTGGCTTAATGCTGTTATTGATATGAGCGATAAAGCTTGGGTTCTCAACAGAATAACCAATTCATACCCTGCAGCTGAATGAAAATAAGACCTTACGGTCATAAGCCATAGTTTTAGTTAAGGAGATACGGGCTATGAGTAGAATAATTGTTACCAAAAGACAATATGGTTTTAGAAGGTTTTGCTTTCTGTTGCTTTCAGCACTGACAGTCGGAGCGTGCGGCCAGTCGGTCTTTGCAGCGAACCTGAGTGCAGCAGATGAAGACGGCGGAACAGAACCGACGGCAGTTTTCTATGTAGCTCCGAACGGTAACTCTGAATATGACGGAAACGGAACTTTTGAGATGCCGTTTTCGGATATAAACGAGGCAAATGAAGCAATAGCTTTGCTGTCTGATGTTCAGCGTTCCGGGGGAGTTACCGTATATCTCCGAGGTGGAGATTATAATCAGTATAAGACTCTGAATTTTGATGTTTCGGGTACGGTAAGCGCGCCCATAGTGTATAAAGCGTATGAGGATGAAATTCCGGTAATCAACGGAGGCCGCCGTCTTTTGCCTGACGGCTTCAGAAAACCGGAGGCATCCGAGGTTGAGTGTATAAAAGATGAAACCGCAAGGAATTCAGTTGTGGTTTATGATCTTAAGGCTGCGGGACTCGATGTCAGTCCTGAATATCAGCTTTATTATGACGGAAATCGGGGAACTTTAGCTAGGTATCCCAACGCGTGGAATCCGGATGAACCTCCGCTGCAGCTTACAAATGTTGCAGCGGTCGAGGATTCCGGTGCTCAGCCGTTTACCTTTACCTGCGATGCCGATGATATTATCTCGACGTGGCATTCGACAGAAGGAGTACTGCTTGAAGGTCATTTTCATATTGACTGGATTCAGACGAGCGGTGTGCTTTCAGGTTATGATGCTGATAACAGCCGCATGACAGTTTCTGTCACTTCTGTAAATCGGTGGTATCGCGAGGGGGGACGGTACTATTTCCGCAATGTTCTTGATGAGATTGATGTTCCCGGAGAGTATTATATAAGTCCGGAAGGGTTGCTTTATTTCTATCCTGACGGAGATATAGCAGATGCGAAGGTTACTTATACGCAGGATACTCGGAATCTTGTTGAGGTGAATGCAGATTATGTAACGTTTGACGGACTTACCGTAGAGAATTCGGGAGGAAGCGCATTCGTCGCAAAGGGCAGCGGAATTACAGTTCAGAACTGTAAAATCGGATGTTCGGGAAACCGCGGACTTGACATAAACGGCTATGACAATTATGTATACAATAATGAGATTGCTCATACCGGTTATGCGGCGCTGTTGCTGAGCGGCGGAGATATGGTACTTGGAATTTCGTCAAATTCAGTGGCCGATAATAACTATGTTCATGATTTTGCAGAAATAAAAACTGTTTATGAAACAGGATTATATGGGCACGGAACCGGTTTTACATTTACGCATAATGAGGTTGCTTATTCGCCGCATATGGCGGTCGGCACAGACGGCAGGGATATGGTTATGAAATACAACTATATCCATGACGTATGCCGGGAGGGCGGAGACGCCGGGGCAATTTATATCTCTTGGTGGAGTAATCAGGGCTTAGTGTTTGAAAACAATTTTGTCAGTAATGTGTATAACATTTATAAATATGCTGCTCCGTGCGGATTTTATTGTGACGATGGAGGAAGCGGGCGAACGGTAAGAAGCAATTTGTTTTACAATATTGCCGGTCACTCTGTCATGATAGGCGGCGGAAAAGACAACATTATTACAGATAATGTGATTGTTAAGGGTCCCGATTCGTATAATGGTTCTTTGTGTTATGATTCCCGGACGTGGTATGATGAATTTCGCGGTTACTTTGTAACATTTCTTAACGGTATTGTACCTACTAATGATTACAGTGAAATACTCTGGGATGATTTGCTCGGCGAACCCGGCTACGGAACAGAAAGCTGGTCGGTGAGGTATCCGAGAACAATGTTTTACAAAACTACTACCGTCCGTGATTATGAGGATAGGTATATGTCCTATTCAACCGCAAATGTTGTTTTAAGAAACAACGTAATTTACCCTGAAATTAATTCCATGTATATCTCAAAGCATGTTTCAAAGTTTGCGTCTATCCGTGACAACATATATCTAACGAAAATTAAACAATTCGGATTTGCGGATTTCGAAAACGGAGATTTTACAATTACGGACAATTCGCTCGTTTATCACGATATTCCGGGTTTTAAGGCCTATGATTTCAAAGAAATAGGCAGACAAAACTCCTTTTCTGAATAGGTTTAGGTTTACGTTAGATTAAGTTTGACGTCATAATGATAATTAACCTTGAACCGGGCTTATTCCGACTGAAAATATAGCGAAATAATTGCCCGGCGCTATAATTCAAATTTAGGAGATACAGACGATGGACAGGATAAAGTTTAATGATAGAATAAAAAAGTTCTGTTCTTTCCTGCTTTCTGCGTCGATGTTTACGGCGTGCGGTCATGGTGTTTTTACGACAAGCCTGTATGCTGTGTATGACAGCAGTGGATCAGAACTGGCAACCATTTTTTATGTAGCTCCGAACGATAACTCTGAATATAACGGAAACGGAACTTTTGAGATGCCGTTTTCGGATATAAACGAGGCAAATGAAGCAATAGCTTTGCTGCCTGATGATCAGCGTACCGGAGGGGTTACCGTATATATCCGCGGCGGAGACTATTATCAGGATACAACTTTAAATTTTAATGTTTCAGGTACCGACGGCGCGCCTATAGTATACAAGGCATATGAGGACGAAACTCCGGTAATCAACGGAGGCCGCCGTCTGTACTCTGATGACTTCAGAAAGCCTGAGGCGTCTGAGGTTGACTGTATAAAGGATGAAACCGCAAGGAACTCGGTTGTGGTTTATGATCTAAAGGCGGCCGGGCTCAGCGTCAGTTCAGCGTTTGAACTCTACTATGACGGGAATCGGGGAATTTTAGCCAGGTACCCTAACGCGTGGAATCCGGATGAACCTCCGCTGCAGCTTACAAATGTTGCGGCGGTAGGTGAGGACGGTACCCAGCCATTTACGTGCGATGCCGACGATGTTATCTCGACATGGCATTCGGCTGAAGGAGTTTTGCTTGAAGGACATTTTCAGATTGACTGGATTCAGACTAGCGCCGTACTTTCCGAATACGATAAGGAAAACGGTCGGATTACGGTTTCTATTCCTTCGGGCAATAAGGAGTATCGCGAGGGCGGACGTTACTATTTCCGCAATGTTCTTGATGAGATTGATGTTCCCGGAGAGTATTATATAAGTCCGGAGGGCTTGCTTTATTTCTATCCTGACGGAGATATAGCGGATACAGAAATTACGTACACGCAGAATACTCAGAATCTTGTTGAGGTGAATGCGGATTATGTAACGTTTGACGGACTTACAGTAGAGAATTCGGGAGGAAGCGCGTTTACCGCAAAGGGCAGCGGAATTACAGTTCAGAACTGTAAAATCGGATGTTCGGGAAACCGCGGACTTGACATAAACGGCTATGATAATTATGTATATAACAATGAAATTTGTCATACCGGTTATGTGGCGTTGATGCTGAGCGGCGGAGATCTCTCGCTTTGCATTCCGTCAAATTCGGTGGCCGATAATAACTATATACATGATTTCGGTGAATTAAAAACTGTTTATGAAGCCGGAATGCGAGGAGACGGAACCGGTTTTACATTTACTCACAATGAGGTTGCTTATTCGCCTCATCTGGCTGTCAGCGCAAACGGCAGGGACATTATCATGAAATATAACTATATTCATGATGTGTGCCGGGAGGGCGGAGACGCCGGGGCAGTATATATTGCATGGTGGAGTGAACAGGGAATGGTTTTTGAAAATAACTTCATATGCAATGTGTATAATCTTTATAAGTATGCCGCTCCGAATGGATTTTACTGTGATGACGGCGGAAGCGGCCGAACGGTGAGAAGCAATCTGTTTTACAATATCGCCGGTAACTCAATAGGTATGGGCGGCGGAAAAGACAACATTGTTACAGATAATGTAATTATCAAGGGACCGGATTCATACCATGCGTCTTTGTGGTATGATTCTCGCACATGGTATAACGATTGGTGTGCGTATTTTGTAACTCTTCTAAATGGAATTCCTCCGTATCGTGATATACTCTGGGATGATTTATTCGGCGAATCGGGTTACGGAACAGAAAACTGGGCGGTGAGATATCCGAGAACAATGTTTTATAAAACCACTACTGTTCGTGACTACGAGGACAGGTATATGCCTTATGCGACCGCAAACGTGGTTTTGAGAAATAACGTGGTTTATCCTGAAGTTAATTCCATGTATATTTCAAAGTATGTGGAAAAATTTGCGTCTGTCCGTGACAACATTTATCTTACAAACATTGGCCAATTCGGTTTTGTGGATTTTGAAAACGGAGATTTTACAATTACGGATAATTCGCTTATTTACCACGATATTCCCGGATTTAAAGCTTATGATTTTTATGAAATAGGCAGGCAAAATGTTTTAACCCAATAATCGAATATTACCTATATTCGATTGTGCATATTTAAAGGAAAAAATAATGAAACAGATAAGAAATACTAATGTTTTTGCAAAAACGATCGTGGCTTTGTTTCTTGTGTCGGCTATTATAATTCCATCTACGGCTACATTTGTTTCTGCAGAAAACAGCGATGAGCCGCTGAATGCGGTTTATGTTTCAAAAAACGGCAGCGACAGCGGAAGCGGCACACTTGAATCGCCTCTTGCAACGATTGCCGGAGCACGTGATTTTATAAGGAATAACCGTTCGAGCCTTGAGGGAGGTGTAACGGTATATATCGAAGAGGGTGATTACTATCAGGATGAAACTCTCACCTTTACCGAAGAAGATTCTGGCTCTGAGGATTTTCCAATTGTATACAAAGCATATAACAATGGGTCGGTATCTATTGACGGAGGCACTACTCTAAAGACGGAAAATTTCCAGAAGCCTGCTGACGATGATCCATATGCAAGCCGTATTAAAGATTCTGCTGCGCGTGAAAATGTGATCATGTATGATCTTAAAGCGGACGGTATTGATTACGAAAGAGACAGCTTTGCGCTTTCTTACGGAGGCGTGCGCGGAACTCTTGCAAGGTATCCGAACGAGCAGTTTATTTTGGGATTTAACTATAGTGACAGTGAAACGGGAACTACCTCGGATTATGATTCTTCGACTCATACGTTCTATGACAAGGAGCATGTTGTAAAAACCTGGCAGAGTGTTGAGGGAGTACAGATCAAGGGTAATTTTGAGATTGACTGGTCGTCATCTCCGGCAACGGATCTTGTTTCTTACGACGCTTCTACCAACCGCGTAAAGGTTGGCAATGTGTCTATTAACGGTATAAGCGGACGTTACTATTACAGCAATGTAATTGAAGAAATTGATATGGTCGGAGAATATTATGTTGACAAAGATAATGGAATTCTCTATTTTTATGCTCCTGAAAATTACCGTGATATAAAAATAAGTGTTCCGAAAGCTATGACATATCTCGTCTCATTTGAGGGTGCGGATAATATTACATTTGATGGAATCACAATAGAAAACTGCACATATACAAATTATACAAATAAGTATAACGGCGGAACTCTTGTCAATATTCAAGCAGACGATATAACTATCCAGAACGGTATGATCAGATGCGGTCATCAAGCTGTATATTCTGATGGCTACCGTACTAATGTTTTCAACAATGAGATTTACCACATCGGAGCTACAGCGATAAGCCTTTACGGCGGAGATCTTACTTATCTTCTTCCGTCCAATACGGTTGTAAGCAACAATAAAATTCACGATTTCGGGGATATTGAGCGAGTTTACAACGGAGCTTTTTATGCTGAGGGCGTTGGATTTGTAATTTCTCACAATGAAATTTATAATTCGCCGCATACGGCATTACAGAATCTTGCAACCTCGCTGATTGTTGAGTATAACTATTTTCACGATCTTTGCTATGAAGGAGGAGACGCCGGCGCGATATACGATGGTACATGGCGCGGAAACGGAAATACTTTCTCAAATAATATAATAGCGAATATATCAAACCCTACAAGTCCTTATTATAACCCCAACGGTTATTACTGTGATGACGGCGGCGGAGGAAAGACCTTTGTTTCAAATCTTCTTATAAATATTGACGGTGACGCGATTGCTATAGGCGGAGGTCCTGCTAATATTATAAGAGATAATATAATTGTAAATTCATCTTTCAGCTACGATCAGAGAGCGTATTATCCGGGAACCGGTCCGAATGCAGGATGGACTTTGACAGGAAAGTTCGGAGTAAGTCCTTCTGATTACGGACTAAACTGGGGTTGGATGATAAACGGTGTCGGTTCATACGCGACGGAAGCATGGGCTATCCAGTTCCCTTGGACGATGCTTCTCAAAACAACCAATGTTGTTGATCTTGACGATAATTTTGTTCCGTACGCATTTTCTAATACAACAATCCGCAACAATATAATTTGCCGATCCGGAACAATGTCTTTTCAGAGTAATGTTGAAAGGCTCGCAAATATCCGTGATAATCTGACAGGTTATCTGACTGATTATATATTTAATGACTTTGCAGCCGGAGATTATACTGTAAGTTCTGATGCGAGGGTTTATCATGACCTACCAGGACTTCGCCCGTGCGATGTTTCCAAAGTCGGAATTCAGCCTGTTGAATGAAAGCTTAATTAAGTCATAGTCCATTAGTTATAGAATGTTTATTAATGGGCAAAGCTCCTTTATAAGACATTCCGGTGGTGGTACATCCACCACCGGAAAAAGTGAGCTGAACCGTTGTCTGTATAGGCGAACGACTTTAAGCGAGAACGACTTTAAGCGAGAACGGTTTTAAGCGAGAATGGCTTTAAGTGCGAACAGTTTTTGTGCGAATGATTTTATGTTCGTATGATTTTACTGGCAAACTGACTTTACGGATGTGGACACCTTACTTATGCTTATATCGGACGTGTTTTAACAAAATTACTTTATCATTTTTGTTATGACATCCGCGAAATCAGCGTTTAAGGCAGTTTTTAAGCACTTTGTATATTTAAATTGCCGCTGCCGGCGGGGAACAAAGCAGGATTGCCGTAAAACTTGAACTTTATTATGTATACTGTACCGTCCTTTCCGGAGAGACTTTGATTCCCAGGGAAACAACGGCAGTGTATCTTTTTACATGTTTTGCGAAAAGTCCATATGTGAATTTGAGTTTTTTTCGCCGATTCAAATTTGAATATGGATAAAATAGTATTTCTGTAAATTTAAATGTATTCGCTGCAAAGAGACTGTGATGAGCTGAAAGGAAAGATATTATGTGGAATCGAAAAAAATGTATGAGGACAAGAATACATTCTGGCGCTTTATCAGTTGTTTTATTAACTGTTTTGGCGTTACAGCCATATTATATTTACGCAGAAAACGATAAAACGGACGAATCCGATCCGATTGAACTTTATGTGTCTCCTGAAGGCAGTGATGAAGGTCAGGGAACAATTGACGAGCCTCTTGCCACAGTGTCTGCTGCGAGAGATATGCTTCGTAAGCTTAAGAATAATAATTCGTCTGTATCAGAAGCGGTTGTTTATCTCAGAGAAGGCGTTTACACACAGGAAGATACATTGGAATTTGGCGCTGAGGACTCCGGAAGCAAGGATTTTCCTATTACATACAAAGCGTACAATGGTGAGACTGCCGTCATAGACGGAGGAATAACTCTGTCGAGCGAAGACTTTAAAAGACCTGAGCCGGACGATCCTTATGCCAGCCGTATTAAGGATCAGGATGCACGGGAAAGTGTAGTTATGTATGATCTTAAAGCGGCGGGGATAGATTATTCGAACGACAATTTTGCACTTTATTATGACGGCGGACGAGGAACGCTTGCAAGATATCCTAACGAGCAGTATATACTTGGATTTCATGATCTCTCGGACGGACACCGTGACGACGATCGGTATATGTGCAATTCTGCAGACGGAACATTTTATGACAAAGAAAATGTAGTTTCCACCTGGAAAAACATAGACGGAGTTAAGGTTTGCGGCATGTTTGAGATTGATTGGGCGCAGTCGTCTCCCGCGGACATTGTTTCGTATGACGCTGATTCTAACCGTGTTAAAGTTAATGCGACTATAAACGGATACAGCGGAAGATATTATTACAGCAACGTAGTCGAAGAGATTGATACTGTCGGAGAATATTATATTGACAAAGAAAATGGAGTTTTGTACTTTTATGCTCCGGAAAACTATCTTGATATAAAAATAAGCGTTCCTAATATCGGCAAACTTATCTCCATTAACGATGCGGACAATATTACACTTGACGGACTTGTAATTGAAAACAGCACCGGAACTCTTGTTGATGTTAAAGCTGATGACGTTACAATTCAGAACTGTGTTATAAGATGTGGGTACTATGGTATATATTCTGACGGTTACCGCAATAAGCTTTTAAATAATGAAATCTATCGCATAGGTTCTACCGCCGTAGATCTTAGGGGCGGAGATATGACAAATCTTCTACCGTCCAATTCTGTTTTGAGCAATAACAGTATTCATGATTTCGGGGATATTCAGCGCGTTTATGCCGGTGCGATATATGCTGAGGGCGTTGGATTCAGTATTTCCCATAATGAAATATATCACTCGCCTCATACGGCAATGCAAAACCTTGCTATGGAGATGATCGTTGAATATAACTATTTTCATGATTTATGTTATGAGGGCGGAGATGCAGGAGCAATTTATGACGGTACATGGAGAGGAAACGGCAATGTATTCTCCAATAATGTAATTGCAAATATAACAAATCCGACAAGCATTTATTACACACCGAACGGCTATTATTGCGATGACGGAGGCGGAGGAAAAACATTTACCTCAAATATATGTGTAAACATTGACGGAGACGCTATTTTCTTCGGCGGCGGTCCTTCAAATATTGTGACAGATAATATTATTGTAAATTCCGGAATCAGATATGACCAGCGTGCCTATTACCCCGGAACAGGAGCAAATGCAGGATGGACATTGACAGGCAAGTTTGGTGTTGACATTGATACGAGCGGCCTTAACTGGAGATGGATGATGAACGGTATGAAGGCATATGCTTCAGAGTCATGGGCAATTCATTTTCCGTGGACGATGCTGCTTAAGACTACAAATGTTGTGGATCTGAACGATAACTTTGTTTCGTATGCTTTTCTTACCGCAAGAATAAGAAATAATGTTATTGCCGGTAATGGTTCGAATGACATTCAGAATAATACGGAGCGGCTTGTAAATGTGAGAGATAATATCAGCGGTTTAAGTGTAAATCAGATTTTTGCGGATTACGGTGGAGGCGATTATACGGTATTAGAGGATTCGGTTATCTACCACGATCTGCCGGGTTTCAGAGCATGTGATTTTTCAAAGGTGGGTATTCAGGAATAGAAATCCTTTGAAATTAATGCTGGTATTTAATATTTTTTACTCAGACAGAATTGAATCTGCGAGTCTGGATAAATCGGGATACAAAGATATAATAGATTTATTAGGATATAATTTTATAGTTTAAAGTTTTTTTGCGGTTGACGTCAATGATTTGCAAATCTGAGCTGCCGGTATTTTACAGGAACCGGAGCTTGTCTTAGCTCTTGAATGTATAATGGAAAGGATCATAGTAAATGAAAAGAGTATTACATAAAAGTCAATTCGGCAGGCGTATTGTTTCTTACGCTGTTGCAGTTATTACAATATTTTCTGTTTCACAATACAGCATATATGCATTAACTAATGAGACTGAACCTGAATATTATGAGTTGTATGTTTCTCCGGACGGAACTGGCTCCGGGGACGGAACTTTGAATGATCCTTTTTCAACTATCTCTGAAGCCCGTGATGCAATTCGGCTGATGGATAAAACCGGTAAGGATGGTGTAACCGTTTATCTGAGAGAAGGTGTGTATACACAGGAAGATACTCTTGTATTTACTGAAGAGGACTCCGGAAATGAGAATTTCTCCGTTGTTTACAAAGCTTATAATGATGAAACCGCAGTAATTGATGGTGGAATTACCCTTGACAGCAGCAAATTTTCACGTCCGTCTGCGGATGATGAAATGGCGAACAGAATTCTTGATGAAACGGCACGCGGCAAGGTTGTCGTTTATGATCTTAACGATGAGAATATAGATCTCACAAGTATTAAAATTACGAGTAATAATTCGGGGTTAAGTCTTTATTATGACGGAATCCGCGCTGTAGTTTCGAGATATCCTAACTATGGTGACAACGGGGCGTATATAATGTCATTCAATGACGGAGACAACAAGTGTGACGGCAATAGCTTTTATGACAAGGAAAACCGTGTGAAGAACTGGGCAAGTGTCGAGGGAGTACAGGTTGCGGGAAACTTCGGATTGGATTGGATTCAGACGCTGCCGGTAGATATAAAATCCTATAATTCCGAGACAAATCGCGTGACGCTATGTTCTCCTACCGGACTTTCGGATATCAGCGGAGTCAGCGGAAGATATTATTACACGAATATCATAGAGGAAATGGATACAGTCGGAGAGTATTATATAGATTCCGACAGCGGACTTCTGTATTTTTACGCTCCGGATAACTATTCTGAAATGAAAATTACTGTCGGAAGCTGCAAAAATGCAGTTATAAATGCGGAGGTTGACAACTATACGTTTGATGGACTGATAATAGAGGGCGGTTATAATAATAACGTAGTTGTTTCCGGAGACGATAATACTTTTAATAATTGTATTATTCGCTGTTGCGGAAACAACGCGGTTGAATCGACGGGAAACCGTTTTGTGATTGAAAACAGTGAAATATATCACATCGGCGGAACCGCAATAATTCTTAACGGAGGAAGTCTTGTTACGGTTATTCCTTCAAATACTGTAATTACCAACAATAAAATTCACGATTTCGGAGATATTTACAGAGTATATAACGGTGCCGTAACTATGTATGGTTCCGGATTTACAATTTCACACAACGAGATTTATCACGCGCCTCATACTTCTATTCAGAATATCGCCTGCGATTTTATTGTTGAATACAATTATTTTCATAATTTGTGCTACGAGGCGGGAGATGCCGGCGCAATATATGACGGTGCATGGTACTCTCAGGGCAATTGTTACAGATATAATGTGTTTGAAAATATAAAAAATGAAGACAGCATTTATTATACTCCTCACGCGTACTACAGCGACGGAGGCGGAGGTTTCAAAAACGTTTATTCAAATTTATTTATAAATGTTGACGGTTACGGTATTTACTGCGGAGGAAGAGATATTAAGGCGCAGGACAATATTTTCGTAAATACGTCTATTCATTGGGATCATTGTACTTACTATCCGGGCACAGGCGTTAATGCGGGATATACTCTTACATCGGAGTTTCCGGTGGACGAGACCATAGCAGGCACAGGGCTTAACTGGAAAATGCGTATTCTTGAACACGGTGCGTCAGGTTACGGAACGGAGAGATGGTCGATTCTTTATCCGTATCTCAGCCTTGTTAAAACTACTAATGTTGTGGATACTAACGACAACTTTGTCCCTTACGCGTTTGGAGATTCGAGAATCAGAAATAATGTGTTTGCGCCGATTATGGGTACTGAGATTTTAAGTAATGTGGAACGGCTCGCTAACATAAGAGATAATCTTGAATGTTCGATAAAGGATATTGGATTTGCTGACTTTGAGAATGGAGATTATTCAATCAGCGATGATTCTAAAATTTATCGCGGTATACCCGGTTTCAGAGCATGTGATTTTTCCAAAGTTGGAGTTCAGAGCGATAATTAAGTATGTCATTTTTTAAAATTAATATATAAAGGGAGTAAATAATGAAAAATATATTTTTAAAAAGATATAACCGGAAGGTTCTGTCCTGTATTACAGCGGCTGTTATGATTTGCTCTGCGGTACAGATTGGAATATCTGCTCAGGATGATATTCGGAATACGATGGAATTTTATGTTTCTCCGGACGGATCTGATTCGGGCAGAGGAACTATAGACGATCCGTTTGCTACGATAGCTGCTGCGAGGGACGCCGTGCGTGAAGCAAAGGACGGATTCAGCGGAGATATAACGGTGTATCTGCGCGAAGGCAGATATTATCAGGCAAGTACGCTTGAATTTACGTCCGAGGACTCCGGAAGCGATGACTGTACGATTACTTATAAATCATACAAGGGAGAGACGGCTATAATCGACGGGGCTGTTGCGCTTGACAGCGGCAGTTTCACAAAACCGGCAGCGGATGATGCTATAGCAGCGAGAATAAAAGATTCTACGGCAAGGGAAAACGTTCTTGTTTATGATTTAAGCGGTTTAAACATAAATTATGATGAACAGCAGGCCGTATATTACGGCGGCAGCCGCGCACTTGAAGCGCGTTATCCTAATGACGGATATGTTATGGGCTTTGATAGCTTGAGTGGCAAGACATTTTACGACACAAGCAATGTTGTCGGCACATGGGCAGAGCCGGTAGGCGTAAAGATTATCGGAATGTTTGAGATAGACTGGGCTAGTTCTGACGGAATAATATCGTCATATGATTCTTCGTCCAACCGGGTTACGGTGTCAACAACTTATACATTGAGCGCTAATTCCGGCCGGTACTATTATGCTAATGTAATAGAAGAGATGGATATGGTCGGAGAATATTATATAGACGAAGAGACTGAGACGCTGTACTTCTATGCTCCTGCCGACTATATGGATATTGTTATAAGCATTGCAAGCTGTAAGGATGCCGTAGTAAAAGCCGAGGTAAATAATTATACCTTTGACGGAATTATTATAGAGGGTGGTTATGACGATAATATCAGCATTACCGGAAACGACAACTGCATCGAAAATTCAACGATTAGATGCTGCGGAGATACTAATATATATATAAACGGTTTCCGAAACACTTTATATAATAACGACATATACCATTCGGGTGGGAGTGGTATAGATTTATACGGAGGAGATACCAAGCTGCTTATTCCTTCAAACTCTCTTATTGACAACAATAAAATTCATGCTTTCGGGGATGTACATCGTGTTTACAACGGAGCTATTTATGCTGACGGAATAGGATTTGTCATTTCCCACAATGAAATATATGATGCTCCTCATACATCATTTACAAATGTGGCATGCGAGATGCTTTTTGAAAATAACTATATACATAATGTCTGCTATGAGGCCGGGGATGCCGGTGCAATATATGAGGGTGGCTGGGGATCAAACGGAAACATTTACAGAAATAATCTGTTTAAAGATATTGTAAATGATCTGAGCATCTACTATAGTCCGAACTGTTATTATAATGACGACGCCGGCGGAGGAAAGACATTTGTTTCCAATATTATCATAAATGTTGACGGACATGGAGTTGCCTGTGGAGGCGGACGCGACAATGTAATTACAGATAATATAATAATCGGTACGTCCGGTTTTGCATATGACCAGAGAGCCTATTATCCAGGTGCGGGACCTAATTCCGGATGGCAGCCGAATCAGGCAAGATTCGGGGTAGATGAGATGTACGGACTGTGGGCGTCGCTTATGCCGTGGGATTCGTCTGTGTGGGGACGGGTTGATAAGACACCGGCATATGCAAGAGAGTCCTGGGCAATTATGTATCCATGGACGATGCTTCTGAAAACTACAAATGTGGTGGATCTTGAAGATAACTATGTACCTTATGCGTGGGGAAATACTGTTGTCCGTAATAATGTTTTGGGCATGGGAAGTAATTATGAGATTTCAAATCAGACAGAAGCGCATATAGAATATAGGGATAATATAAGCGGAATAATGCCTGAAGACATTTTCGTTGATTACGAGGGCGGAGATTATACCGTTAAAGAAGATTCAAAAATTTATAAGCTTATTCCGGGGCTTAAGGCATGTGATATATCTACAGTAGGTATTCAGCCGGTCGATTGATTAATTGCATATAAAATTCAACAAAAACTAAGGTTTTAAATTTAAAAAATTGAGTAAAAAACCAACACAAAATTTCGTCTGAAAAAAATATTAAATTTTGGGAAAAATTTTTATATACTGATTTGCATAATGTACTTGATTTTATGTTTGAAATATGGTAGTATATATATGCGATCAGAAATTATCTGTTGTGTCGGTATCTTTTGCGGTTCTTAAATTCGAATTGCGAAAGTATATATAAATAAAACCGTGCAATGCACGGAGAATAAGAAAGGAAGAAAGTAATCATGAAAAAGAATCTTTGCTTGATAACAGCCGCTGCAATGTTGTTCGGCGCTGCAGCTGTTATGCCGGCAAGTGCAGAAGGAGAGTCTGTTGTTCCTGACAAAGTGCTTGAGACCGGTGATTATGAAGTCGTGGTTGACGGCAAACTTGATGACGGTTATCTTCAGTCATATAGTATAAAACACGTTTGGCCGGAGGATCCTTCAAACTACTGGACGTCAGGTATATTCGGTACAGAAGATTATGAATATATAGACGCGGAAGGAAATGTTGTAAAAGAAGTGTATGGAGCGGAGGGCAGTAATTTCCGTGAGTACGATTGGGAAAATGGCATAGAAGCTACTTCTCATTTCCTGTGGAATGCTGAGTATAATCTTCTTTATGTCGCGGTCGAGGTACTCGACAGCTCGGTAACGGGTATGGATGACGAACATTATGCTATGGCTGTGGAGACTGGCGTAAACGATGAAGGACCTTGGCTTACCGACGGTATTACTGTATGTATGAAATACGGTAATGACAGAGACGGTTACTTAAGCTTTTTGGCAAGAGCAGACGCGCTTGGACATGCTGCTTATCTTTCCATGGGCAGTACAAACGGATTTGTTGAATGGAACAGATGGGCTAATGGACACGAAGAGAATAAAGAAGAAGGACTGTGTGAAGTTGACTACATATATAATGAAGACGGCAGCGAAAAGATTGGATATGTAGTGGAAATGGCTTTCCCGGTTTCACCGAATGTTCAGGAATCACTCATGCAGGACGGCGGCAAATTTGTATATGGTATTACAGTTTGTGATGTTCCGCTTGACTTCCATTATGGCTTAGACTGGGGTAAGCTTGCTGAAAATATCTATGCGGAAGGCTTTAATATCAACGATTTCGTACTTTTTAACGACGTGAATACAGTTGACAACGGTCCTAAGTATGAAGTTGTATTGTCAGCTGATACTGTTACTGTAGAGGATACAAGCGATACAGTAGATACCGGTGATTCAAGCGATGTTCCCGGACCTGCAATTGTAGGTGATATAAACGGAGATAATTCTGTAGATGCCCGCGATCTTTCTTATCTTATGAAGCTTCTGGCTGATGATAAAGGTATTGATGATCCGGAATGTGCAAATGCTGACGTCAACGGTGATGGTAATATCAACGCTATCGACCTTACCGTTTTGATGAAGCTTATTGCTGATGCTGAATAATTTATTACTGCCGATAAGAGTGTCATCTGAAAATATCGTCAGAATAAATCATCTGAGATAAAGAAATTATCCTTGATCGGTGCGTTACATAAGACGTAGTTTATAGTACCGGAAAAGGAAGTATAAAAAGAATGCAGCCAGTTGAAAGGTCTGTATTCGGTTTGGGAAAATTCCGAAAGGAAGATAGCCCTAAAAAGAGCAGTGAGAGCTGCGTTTAAGGAAACCGCAGGTATTCATATATAA
>CDYR01004682.1_pt1 | contig 29659 bp, 18 predicted proteins | sample 557691 | NCBI WGS metagenome assembly CDYR01 (sample SAMEA3182103, study PRJEB8094) | gut metagenome | biome: human; feature: gut; material: Stool; isolation source: human stools | place: Canada | collected 2013-02-19 | reverse complement strand
TAAATTTTAGCTAAAATGAAAAGAAAAACACCAAGCATTGATTGAAAAACAGGCACGGAGACGATCGACGATGTGCAAGTATCGTATATAGCCAAAGGCGTATCCTACGATAATAATTACGGCATCTGCCTGTTTGTAGGGCGTAGAACTGATGACCCTACACCACGGGAGTTCACCTACATTTTTGAACTCGACATCGACCCCACGAAAGATATGACCGTCTGTTTCCAGAAACGGGGTCGTTATATGGTAGGATTCTCCTATCTGCTGAATCCAAAGGCCGTAGAAGAGGGTCATCTCGCCATTGTATTGCCCAACATCGTAGATTTACCCAAGTCCAGCTGCAAGCTCAATCTTTTCGAAGCCCATATCAAGAGCGACACGGCCGTATTCGGCTATACATCGGTAGAGGGTAAACAGAAAGAGTTCCGTTTCCCGCTGACGGGTTTCAACGAGAAGTATTTAGAGCAGTTCATATAGAACCAAAAGGACAGACTTTGACAAGGGGTCTTAATATAGACCTTTTGACAATGTTTGTCCTTGCTGTTTTCCACAGAAACAAAAGCGACACAACAATTCTTAAAAGGAGAGAGCAGGGGAAAATTTTCCTGCGCGTTTTTCTCCTTATCTTAGTGTTGCATTTAACTTGTATCTATAAGATTTACAGATAATTTACTTATTTATTAATCTTGCAATTTGTTTAAACCAGTGTTTAAACCGCAACGAAAAGACAGAGACAAGGGGCGAACAGGCTATGCGTAAATCATTGATATATAGATATATCAATACGGGATGGTGCCATAGCTCAGTTGGTAGAGCAAAGGACTGAAAATCCTTGTGTCCCCGGTTCGATTCCTGGTGGTACCACACGAAAAGAGTTGTCACGCGACAACTCTTTTCTTTTTTATTCGGAATCCGAATTTCACCGGCATAATCCCGTCAGGCACTCCGCAACCGTAAAACGGCTGCCAGACAGATCAAAACGTATCGAACTTTGTTCGGAAACCCCGCCCGCTACGGCCAGAGAAGCGAACATCGACCTGCAATTTTTCATTTTCGTTTTTAATTCGTATTTTTGTAAAATTATATACATATTAGAAACGTGAAACCGAGTTTACCGATTCTTTTGCTGGCTCTGGCCGCAGGCTGCGCCGGGCGGCGTCCGGCACCGTCGACAACGGCCGCACAGGCTCCCGTCGAACCCATGCAGTATACCTACGTCGTCAAGGCGAGCTATCCGCACCTGACGACGAGCTACACGCAGGGGCTCTATTTCGACGACGGCTTCCTGTGGGAAGGCACCGGCCAGTACGGCGCCTCCGCGATTCAGCGGCTCGACCTCCCGACAGGTCGCGCCGACGTACTCGTCCGCCTGCCTCAGAGCGAATTCGGCGAGGGAATCGCCCGCGTAAAAGACCGTATCTATCAGCTCACGTGGCAGAACAACACGGCCCACATCTACGATGCGCAGACGTTCGAGAAACTGCGCGACGTACGCTATGCCGGCGAAGGCTGGGGGCTCGCCACCGACGGAGAGACGCTCTATCTGAGCGACGGTTCGGAGCACATCTGGGAGGTCGATCCCGCCACGTTCCGACGCGGACGCAAGATCACGGTCACGGCCGCCGGCCGTCCCGTGCAGTTCCTCAACGAACTGGAATGGATCGAAGGAAAGATCTGGGCCAACGTCTACACCACCGACCAGATCGTCATCATCGATCCCGCTACGGGGACGGTCGAAGGGGTCGTGGACCTCGCGGGACTGCTGCCCGAAGAGGAGATCACCCCCGCGACCGACGTACTCAACGGCATCGCCTACGACGCAGCCACGCGGCGCATCTTCGTCACGGGAAAGAATTGGAGCCGGTTGTTTGAAATCGAAATCGTCAAAAAATGAGAAAACCGATCGAAGAGATACTCGACGAACGCATCCTGCTGCTCGACGGCGGCTTCGGCACGATGGTGCAAGGCTACGGGCTGGACGAAGCGGCCTACCGCGGCGAACGGTTCCGCGACTGGGAACGGCAGCTGCGCGGCTGCAACGACCTGCTGGCGCTGACCTGCCCCGACGTGGTGCGCGAAATCCACGAAAAATACCTCGCCGCAGGCGCCGACATCATCGAAACCGATTCGTTCAATGCCAACGCCGTCTCGCTGGCCGACTACGGTTTGGAGGGCTGCGCCTACGAAATCGCCCGCGCAGCAGCCGGCGTGGCCCGCGCAGCAGCCGACGCCTTCACCGCACGCAACCCGCTCAAACCGCGCTTCGTCGCCGGCTCGATCGGCCCCACCAACCGCACGCTCTCGATGTCGGCGGACGTCAACGATCCCGCCGCGCGCGACATCACGTTCGCCGAGATGTGCGCCGCCTACCGCGAGCAGGTGCGGGGATTGCTGGACGGGGGCGCCGACCTGCTGCTTATCGAAACGGTCTTCGACACGCTCAACGCCAAGGCTGCGCTGGCCGCCGTCGACGACGAGTGCCGCACACGCGGTATCCGCACGCCGGTGATGATCTCAGGCACGCTCTCCGACGCATCGGGACGCACCCTTTCGGGACAGACCGTCGAGGCCTTCTACGCTTCGGTAGCCCATGCACGGCCGCTTTCGGTCGGGCTCAACTGCGCCTACGGCGCCAAGCAGCTGCTCCCCTATCTGGAACGGCTGGCCGCCGTGGCCGAGACGCGCATCTCGACGCACCCCAACGCCGGCCTTCCGAACATCATGGGCGGCTACGACGAGACGCCGGCGATGTTCGCCGCCGACTGCGCCGAGTACATGCGGCGCGGGCTGGTCGACATCATCGGCGGCTGTTGCGGCACCACCCCCGAACATATCTTCGAACTTGCGAAGATCGCGGGCGACTACGCACCGCGGCGTCTCCCCGCACCGCGCCATATCACGGTCCTGAGCGGTCTCGAACCGCTGCGCATCGTCCCCGAGGCCAACTTCGTCAACATCGGCGAGCGCACCAACGTGGCCGGCTCGGCGAAGTTCGCCCGTCTCATCCGCGAAGGCGACTACGACGAAGCGCTCACCGTGGCCCGCGCACAGGTCGACGCCGGAGCGCAGCTCGTCGACGTCTGCATGGACGACGGTCTGATCGACGGGCCGCAGGCCATGCGCCACTTTCTGAACCTCATGGCCTCGGAGCCCGAAATCGCCCGCGTGCCGGTGATGATCGACTCGTCGAAATGGGAGGTGCTCGAAGCCGGTCTGCAAGTCGTGCAGGGCAAGAGCGTCGTCAACTCGATCTCGCTCAAAGAGGGCGAAGGTACCTTTTTGGAACGTGCCGCCGCCATCCGCCGCTACGGCGCGGCGGCCGTGGTGATGCTCTTCGACGAACGGGGACAGGCCGACACCTACGCCCGCAAGATCGAGGTGGCCGAACGCGCCTACCGGCTGCTGACCGAAGCGGGATTCCCGCCCGAAGAGATCGTTTTCGACCCCAACGTACTGGCCGTCGCCACAGGCATCGAGGCGCACGACCGCTATGCGCTCGACTTCATCGAAGCTACGCGCTGGATCAAGGAACACCTGCCCCACGCCAAGGTGTCGGGCGGCGTTTCGAACCTCTCGTTCGCCTTCCGCGGCAACAACGTCGTGCGCGAGGCGATGCACTCGGTCTTCCTCTACCACGCCATCGCGGCGGGAATGGACATGGGCATCGTCAATCCCCAGTTGTTGCAGGTTTACAGCGACATCGAACCCGCACTGCTCGAACGCGTCGAGGACGTCGTCCTCTGCCGTCGTGCCGACGCTGCCGAGCGGCTCATCGACTACGCACAGCATCTCCGCACCGACACCGCGGCCGAAGGAGCCGCACACGAGGAGGCGTGGCGCACCCGGCCGCTGCCGGAACGCATCGAATACGCTCTGCTCAGAGGAGTGACCGACCACATCGAGACCGACACGCTCGAAGCCTACCGCGAACTGGGCGACCCGATGCAGGTGATCGACCGGCTGCTGATGCGTGCGATGGCGCGCGTGGGCGAACTCTTCGGCCAGGGCAAGATGTTCCTGCCGCAGGTCGTCAAGTCGGCGCGCGTGATGAAACGCGCCGTCGGGGTGCTCACCCCCTATATCGAACAGAATGCCGCCGGCCGAAATTCGGCGGGCAAGGTGATCGTGGCCACGGTCAAGGGCGACGTCCACGACATCGGCAAAAACATCGTCGCGGTGGTCATGGCCTGCAACGGCTACGAGATCCGCGACCTGGGCGTCATGGTCGAGGCGCAGCGCATCGTCGACGAAGCGGCCGCATGGGGCGCCGACGCGATCTGCCTGAGCGGCCTGATCACCCCGTCGCTCGACGAGATGATCCACGTGGTCGAGGAGGCCGAACGCCGCTCGCTGCACATCCCCTTCATCATCGGCGGAGCCACCACCTCCGACCTCCACACGGCCGTGAAGATCGCCCCCTGCACGGCGGCACCGGTCATCCACTCGCGCGACGCGAGCGAGAACAACCGCATCCTCGCGGCCCTGCTGGGTCCCGATTGCGAAACCTATGTCGCCGAGGTGCAGGCCCGCCAGCAACGGCTGCGCGACGACTACCTGCGCCGCGAACGGCTGCGTGATCTGATCTCCGTCGCCGATGCCCGCCGCAACCGCCGCCCGCGTCCCGCATCGCAGATCGCGCCCGCAGCCCACACGGGACGGCTCGTCTTCCCCGACTTCGACATCGCCGACGTCGAACCCTTCATCGACTGGAACTTCTTCTTCCCCGCATGGGGGCTCAAAGGGCGCTGCCCCGACCTCTTCGACCACCCCGAACGGGGCGACGAAGCCCGCAAACTCTTCGACGACGCACAGGCGTTGCTGCACCGCATCGCCGACGAACGGCTCCTCACGCTGCAAGGCGTCGTGGGAATCTACCCCGCCGTCAGCCGCGGGGACGACATCCTCCTCACCGATGCGAAGGGACGCCGCCATACGCTGCCCATGCTTCGCAACCAGACGCGCGGCGCCGAAAACCTCTGCCTGTCCGACTTCATCGCCGACCGGCGCGACGGCGCGACCGACTACATCGGCGCCTTCGCCCTCACGGCCGGAATCGGCCTGCAAGAGCTTTGCGACAAGTTCCGCTCCGAGGGCGACGACTACTCGGCCATCATGGCCAAGCTGCTCGCCGACCGCCTCACCGAAGCCTTCGCCGAAGTGGTGCACAGCTTCGTGCGGCGGCAGATGTGGGGCTACGAAACCGCAGAGGCGCCGACGCCGCAGCAGGTCATCGCGGGCGAATACCGCGGCCGGCGCATGGCCTTCGGCTACCCCGCCTCGCCCGATCACTCGCTCAAACGCGAAATCTTCGATCTGCTCGCCGTCGAACAGACGACCCGCATGCGGCTGACGGAGAACTGGATGATCTCGCCCGGCGAAGCGCTCTGCGGGTTGTTCTTCTCCGATACCCGCTATTTCTCCGTCGGACAGATCGACGCCGAACAGCTGCGCGACTACGCCGAACGGCGCGGACTGGCAGTCGAAACCGTTGAAAAAATCATTCCGAACAACGTCTGAACATGAACGTACTGGATATCATCCGCGAAACCTCCGCACGGGAGACGACCCGCTTCTCGTTCGAATTGCTGCCGCCGCTCAAAGGCGACGGCACCCGCAGCGTCTTCACCACGATCGAAGCCCTGCGCGAATTCGACCCCGCCTTCATCAACGTCACCTTCCACCGCGAGAGCATCAAGGAGACGCTTACCCCCGACGGCCACATCGAGTGGCACCGGATGCGGCGGCGTCCCGGCACGGTGGGCATCTCGGCCGCGATCCGCGACCGCTTCGGCATCGAGGTGGTGCCGCACCTGATCTGCGGCGGCCTGTCGCGCTACGACATCGAGGACGCGCTCATCGACATGGACTTCCTCGGGCTGCACAACGTGCTGGCGCTGCGCGGCGACTGCGGCCCCAACGAACGCCATTTCATGCCCCATCCGCAGGGGCACTCCCACGCCATCGACCTCGTGCGGCAGATCGCGGCGATGAACCGCGGCGAGTTCGTCGACGGCGAAGTGGAGGAGTGCCACCACTCGAAATTCTCGATCGGCGTGGCGGGCTATCCCGAAAAACACGTCGACGCCCTCGACGCCGAAAGCGACCTGCGCCACCTCAAAGCCAAGGTCGACGCCGGCGCCGACTACGTCATGACGCAGATCTGCTACGACGCCGACCGCATCCTGGCCTTCATCAGCCGCTGCCGCGAAGCGGGGATCGACGTGCCGGTCATCCCGGGCGTGAAACCCCTCTCGACGCTGCGGCAGCTCACGCTGCTCCCCGAAACCTTCGCCATCGAACTGCCCGAAGCACTGCGCAGCGAAGTCCGGACGCATGCCGACCGCCCCGAAGCGATCCGCCGCATCGGCGTGGAGTGGGCCGTCGACCAGTGCCGCCGGCTGAAAGCCGCCGGCGTACCGGTGATCCATTTCTATACCATGGGCCGCGCCGAGAACGTGCGCCAAATCATCAAGGAGGTATTCTGACCATGGCCGACGAGCTCGACATCATCGCTTTCCGCCGTGCGCTGCACCGCCGTCCCGAACTCTCGTTCCGCGAGACCGGGACGCACGACCTCATCGCCCGCACGCTCGACGGGCTGGGCATCGCCCACCGCACCGTCGCCCGCACGGGCGTCCTGGCACGCATCGAAGGCCGCGGCAATCTTCGTCGTGCGGTCGTCCTGCGCGCCGACATCGACGCGCTGCCGATCCGCGAACAGGCCGACGTGGCGTGGCGCTCGCTCAACGACGGGGTGATGCACGCCTGCGGCCACGACGTCCACACGGCCGTGCTGATGGGTGCCTTGCAGGAGCTCAATCGTTCGCGCGACTTCGAAGGGACGCTTCTCGGGCTCTTCCAGCCGGGCGAGGAGTGCAACCCCGGAGGCGCGTCGCTGGTGCTGGCCGAAGAGCCTTTCGCCGACTACGACGTGCGGGCCGTGGTAGGCGAGCACGTCGAACCGTCGCTCGAAGTGGGCACCTTCGGATTCCGCGCGGGCAAATACATGGCTTCGAGCGACGAACTGCGCTTCACCGTACACGGCACAGGAGGCCACGCCGCACTGCGCAATCAATTGCACGATCCCGTAGCCGCCGTCGCCGAACTCGTCGGCGGACTGCTGGCCCTCAACCTGCCGGAGCGCGTCCTCTCGATCGGCCGCATCGAGGCCGACGGCGCGACGAACGTCGTCCCCGACGACGTCCGGCTCGAAGGGACGCTGCGCACCTTCGACGAGGCGCTGCGCTGCGCCTCCTACGACGCGATCCGCGAAATCGCCGCCTCCGCCGACCGCCGGTACGGCACACGGACGGCCGTCGACATCGGGCGGGGCTATCCCTGCGTGGTCAACGACCCCGCCCTCGCCTCGCTCGCCCGCAGCCTGGCTGCCGAGCGGTGGCAGGCCGTCGACCTGCCGCTGCGCACGACGGCCGAAGACTTCGGGTTCTACACCCACCGCTATCCGTCGCTGTTCTACCGGCTGGGCGTCGGCGCGGCGTCGGGGAAACCGCATACATCGACCTTCTCGCCCGACGAGAAGGCCATCACCACGGGCATAGCCTTCATGCAGGCGCTGGCCCTCAAACTGTTGAATGAAAATGACAAGAACGAAAAAACAAACCCATAACGGCGACGAACGCGCCGCGCTGATCTTGGAACTGTTCCGGCAGCTGCCCGACAACAAATTCTCGCTGCGCCACCTCGCTTCGGCATCGGGCGGCGCAAGCAAGGAGGGCCGCCGCGAGACGATGCAGATCGTCGAACAACTGCTCGCAACGGGCGTCATCGAGAGCTGCCCGCGCGACAAATACCGCCTGAGTCCCGCCCAGCGGCCCCGACTCGAAGGCACGGTCGAGATGCTGAATACCGGCTCGATGTTCGTGCATGTCGAAGGCATGGAGCAGCAGGTCTACATCCACTCGCGCAACTCGCTGAACGCTCTCGACGGCGACCGCGTGCAACTGGTGCTCACGCGCAAGGCACGGGACTCCAACGCCCCCGAAGGCGAGATCACCGCGATCGTCGAACGCAGCCGCAAACGCTACGTCGGCACGGCCGAAGTCAACGAACACAATGTCTTCGTGCGTATCGACTCGCGCAAGATGCCCGTCGACGTCTACCTCCACAAGCGCGACTGCCCGAACGTGAAAAACGGCGACAAGGTCGTCGTACGCATCGCCGAATGGGCGCCCGGCTCGAAAAGCCCCGTGGGCGAACTGGTCGACATTCTGGGCAAGGCGGGCGAGAACGACACCGAGATGCACGCCATTCTGGCCGAATACGACCTCCCCTACCGCTTCGAGCCGGAGGTCGAGGCGGCAGCCGAAGCCATCGACGGGCGCATCACCCGCAAAGACTACGCCGAGCGGCGCGACTTCCGGCAGACGGTGACCTTCACCGTCGATCCGGCCGACGCCAAGGACTTCGACGACGCGCTGTCGGTCCGCAAAGTCCGCGACGGCGTGTGGGAAGTGGGCGTCCATATCGCCGACGTGACGCACTACGTGCGGCCGGGTTCGGTGGTCGACACCGAAGCCGAAGCGCGCGGCACGTCGGTCTATCTGGTCGACCGCACCGTGCCGATGCTGCCCGAACGGCTCTGCAACGAACTCTGTTCGCTGCGGCCGCACGAGGAGAGCCTCTGCTTTTCGGCGGTTTTCACCCTCAACGAGAACCTCGAAATCCTCGACGAGTGGTTCGGCCGCACGGTGATCTACTCCGACCGCCGCTTCGCCTACGAGGAGGCGCAGCAGGTGATCGAGACCGGCCGGGGCGACTACGCCGAAGAGATCCTTACGCTCAACCGGCTGGCGCAGGCCATGCGCCGCGAGCGGTTCCGCAACGGCGCGATCAGCTTCGACCGCGCCGAGGCCAAATTCCGGCTCGACGAGAAGGGCCGGCCGCTGGGCGTCTATTTCAAGGAACAGAAGGAGGCCAACCAGATGATCGAGGAGTTCATGCTGCTGGCCAACCGCCGCGTTGCCGAGTTCTGCGGCAAGGTCAAAGGGCGCAAGTCGGGCCGCACGATGGTCTACCGCGTCCACGACGAACCGAACGTCGACAAGTTGCAGAGCTTCCGGCAGTTCATCCTGCGCTTCGGGCACGTCTTCAAGGCCTCCGAGGGCCGTCCCGTCGCCAAGGAGATGAACAAGCTCTTCCAGAAGGTCAAGGGCCGCCCCGAAGAGAACGTCGTCACGACGCTGGCCGTACGTTCGATGGCCAAAGCCTACTACACCACCGACAACATCGGCCACTACGGACTGGCCTTCCCCTACTACACCCACTTCACTTCGCCGATCCGCCGCTATCCCGACATGATGGTGCACCGCCTGCTGGCACGCTACCTCGAAGGCGGCAAGACGACCGACAAGGTGGCATTCGAAGCGCTGTGCGAGCACGCCTCGGAACGCGAAGTGATCGCCGCCGAGGCCGAACGCGCCTCGATCAAATACAAGATGGTGGAGTTCATGCAGGCACGCCTGGGCGAGGAGTTCGCCGGCCACATATCGGGCATCACCGAGTGGGGCATCTTCGTCGAGATCGACGAGAACCACATCGAAGGGCTGGTGGCCATGCGCGACATGCACGACGATTTCTACGACTTCGATCCGGCCGAATACACCGTGACGGGCCGCTCGACGGGCCGGCGCTTCACGCTGGGCGATGCCGTGCGCATCCGCGTCAAGCGCGCCGATCTGCAAAAACGCCAGCTCGACTTCGACATGGTGCTACCCGACGCACCCCGCACCGACACCCCGCAGCGAGGCCGCCGGAGCCCGCAGGTAAAACGCCGCCGCTGACATGACGACCGACCGCATACTCGACAAGGCCGTGCGGCGCGAGCCGCTCACGCGCGACGAAGCCTATGCGCTCTACGAATGCACGCCCGTGCAGGAGCTGGCCGCAGCGGCCGACGCCGTGCGGCGTGCGACGGTCGCCGACCCGACGGTCGTGACGTGGCAGATCGACCGCAACGTCAATATCACCAACGTCTGCATCTCGGGCTGCAAGTTCTGCAATTTCCACTGCAAGCCCCACGATACGCAGCGCGCCTTCGTCACCTCGCGCGAGGAGTACCGCGAAAAGATCGCGCAAACGCTTGCGCTGGGCGGCGACCAGCTGTTGTTGCAGGGCGGGCTGCATCCGCAGCTCGGCATCGACTTCTACGAGGAGCTGTTCCGCGACCTGAAACGGATGTTCCCCCGGATCCGGCTTCATGCGCTCGGTGCGCCCGAAGTGGCCCACATCGCCCGCATCAGCGGTCTGACGACGCTCGAAACGCTGCGCCGGCTCATGGTCGCCGGACTGGATTCGCTGCCGGGCGCCGGAGCCGAAATCCTCGACCCCGACGTGCGGCGCGCGATCTCGCCCGCTAAGCCCTCGGTGGCGTCGTGGCTCGCAGTGATGCACGAAGCCCATACGCTGGGGCTGGCCACGTCGGCCACGATGATGTACGGCCACGTCGAGCAGCCGCGCCAGCGCGTCGACCACCTGCTCGCGATCCGCGATCTGCAAGCGCGCTGCCCCGAAGGGAAGCCCGGCTTTCTGGCCTTCATCCCGTGGATCTTCCGCTCGACGGGCACGCGGCTCGAAGCCGAAGGGACATCGACCGATTTCTCGCCGCTGGAATACATCCGCATCATCGCCGCCAGCCGGCTGATCCTGAACAACATCCCCAACATACAGGCGTCGTGGCTCACCGTCGGCCGCCAGACGGCGCAGGCGGCGCTCCACAGCGGCGCCAACGACATGGGGTCGATCATGATCGAGGAGCACGTCGTCTCGTCGGCCGGCGCCGACAACCGCTTCGACGCCGAAGGCATCCAGCAGGCGATCCGCGAAGCGGGCTTCACGCCGCGCCTGCGCAACCAACTCTACGAACTGCGGCCGTGGCCGCTCGACGACACGCTCCGATGAACCGCCCTGCAACCCTCCTCGTCCTCCTGCTGGCCGGACTGCTCGCCGGCTGCGGCGGCGGTTCCCGGCCGACCGGCATACGAGCCGCCGAAACGCCGGCCGACGACGTGGCCGAATACCAGCCCCGCTGGCGGTCGCACACGGTCGACTCGACGCAGTACCGCAAGGTCTTCCTCGCCGGCACGATCGACATGGGACGCAGCTCCGACTGGCAGGCGGCTCTCGTCGCCCGCTTCCGCGACAGCATCGGCGGCCGCTGGCTCTTCTTCAACCCCCGCCGTCGGGAGTTCCATGCCTCGCCGGCCGAAATGGAGTATCAGGTCGCGTGGGAGCTGGCGCACCTCGAAGCGGCCGACCTCATCGTAATGAATCTGCTGGGCGACAGCCGCTCGCCGATCTCGCTGCTCGAAATGGGACTTTACGCCCGTTCGGGCAAGCTGTTCGTGGCGTGCAGCCCCGACTACTACCGCTACGACAACGTGCGCATCACCTGCCGGCGCTACGGCGTGCCGCTCTACGACTCGCTGACGGCACTGCTCGACGACCTGCCGCAACAAAGCGACGAATGACATGGAAGGATTTCTGGACACGGCCACGCAGCTCTGCATCGACTGGGGCTATTGGGGACTTTTCCTCTCGGCCTTCGTGGCGGGGAGCATCGTCCCGTTCAGTTCGGAAGCGGTGATGGTCGTACTCGTCCGCTTGGGACTCGACCCCGCACTCTGCCTGCTGGCAGCCGCCACGGGCAACACCGCAGGCGGCATGACCTGCTACTGGATCGGTCATCTGGGCAAACGCGAATGGTTCGGCCGCTACCTCGGCATCGGCGAAAAACAACTCGACCGTGCCGGACGCTTCCTCGCAGGAAAGGGGGCATGGAGCGCCTTTTTCGCCTTCTTGCCCTACGTCGGCGAAGCGATCGCCATCCTGCTGGGACTCATGCGCAGCAACGTGTGGATCACCACGCTGGCCATGTTCGCGGGCAAGGCGCTGCGCTACGTGGCTGTCCTCTACGCCGTGCAAGGCGCAATATCGCTGTTGTAGGGCGCGCACGGCGCGATTGTTGCACATCCGACAGAGCGTTATGAAACGAATCATCGCAGGGGGAATCGCCCTCATGGGAATTCTCCTCACGGTAAATGCACAAACCATGAAACCGCTCACACCCGACGAACGCCGGATCATCGTCGACAAGGGAACCGAGGCTCCCTTCACGGGAAAATACTACAAGCACAGCGAGCGCGGCCTCTACCGCTGCCGCCAGTGCGGCGCGCCGCTCTACCGTTCGGAGGACAAGTTCGATGCGGGGTGCGGCTGGCCCGCCTTCGACGACGAGATCGCAGGTGCGGTACGCCGCACGCCCGACGCCGACGGCCGCCGCACCGAGATCACCTGCGCCCGCTGCGGGGCGCATCTGGGGCATGTCTTCACGGGTGAACGCTTTACCGACAAGAATACGCGCCACTGCGTCAACTCCCTCTCGCTCGACTTCGTGCCGGCCGCGGAGCCGTCCGACCGAACCTCCTCCGAGGCGGCCGCCACGACCGAAACGGCGATCTTCGCCGGCGGTTGTTTCTGGGGCGTGGAATACCTGCTGGAACAACAGCCCGGCGTCCTCTCGGTCGAAGCGGGTTACACCGGCGGCCGCACCGACCGCCCTACCTACGAGGAGGTGTGCAGCCATACCACGGGACACGCCGAAGCGGTGCGCGTGACCTTCGATACGTCGAAGGTCTCCTACGAAACGCTCGCACGCCTCTTCTTCGAGATCCACGACCCTACGCAGATCGACCGCCAAGGGCCCGACATCGGCGACCAGTACCGCTCCGAAATCTTCTACACCTCGCCCGAACAACGCGCCGTGGCCGAACGGCTCATCGCCCTGCTCCGCAGCAAAGGTTACCGCGTCGCCACGCGCGTGACGCCGGCCGGCCCCTTCTGGCCCGCCGAAACCTGTCACCAGGACTACTACCGCCGCCGGGGAACGCTCCCCTACTGCCACGCCTACACCCGCCGCTTCTGAGGTCTCCTCGCTACTTCCAGAGAGTTTCTTCCGGTCGACCGCCGTGTCACACCGTTAAAAAAAGAGACGATATGGAAAATCTGAACACCACTCCCCTGCCGCGCATCGGCGACAAGGCCCCGTCGTTCGAGGCCGTCACTACGCAAGGCCCGATCCGCTTTCCGGAAGATTATGCCGGACGCTGGATCATCCTTTTCAGCCACCCGTCGGACTTCACGCCCGTCTGTACCTCCGAATTCATGACCTTCGCGGCACGCAGCGACGAATTCGAAGCGCTCAACTGCCAGCTCGTCGGACTCTCGGTCGACGGACTGTACAGCCACATCGCATGGCTGCGCACGATCCGCGACAAGATCGTCTACCGCGGAATGCAGCACGTCGAGGTGCGCTTCCCGCTGATCGCCGATCTGCGGATGAAAGTCGCCAACCTCTACGGCATGATCCAGCCGGGCGAAAGTTCGACGTCGGCCGTCCGAGCCGTCTTCTTCATCGACCCCGACGCCACGATCCGCGCCGTGATCTACTATCCGCTGGCGCTGGGCCGCAACTTCGACGAGATCAAACGCGTGCTCGTCGGCCTGCAAACCGTCGACCGCTTCAACGTGGCGCTGCCCGCCGACTGGCATCCGGGCGACGAAGCGATCGTACCCACCGCCTCATCGTCGGCCGCTGCCGAAGAGCGCATGACCCGTCCCGACGAAGGGACGCAGTGTTACGACTGGTTCTTCTGCACGCGGCCGCTGCCGCAGGAAGAGCTCGAAGAAGTTCCCGTACAATAACCGCAAAACAACCGCAATCATGGCAATCACGCAACTGACCAAAACCGAATTCTCGGAAAAAATCGCCAACCTCGACTCCGCCATCTCCGAATGGCACTATCTGGGCTCGCGACCGGCCATCGTCGACTTCTATGCGACCTGGTGCGGCCCCTGCCGCACGCTCGCACCGATCCTGGAAGAGCTCTCCGAGGAGTACGCCGGCGAAGTGGATATCTACAAGGTCGACATCGACTGCGAACAGGAGCTGGCCGCAGCCTTCGGCGTGCGCTCCGTCCCCACGCTGCTCTTCATCCCCGCCCGGGGAATGCCGCAGATGGCTACCGGGGCATTGCCCAAGGAGACGCTGCGCGAAGCCATCGGCGAGCTGCTGCTCAAACTCCCCGCCGCCGAGTCCTGATCCCGCAGCGAAACGACAACGAAGGGGCGTCACTGATGTGACGCCCCTTCGTGTTTGCAGACGGATTCCTCCGCTTAGAACATATATTTGATACCGAACTGCATCGTCCAATAGGAGCCGATATCGGGTTTGTAGGTACGATCCAGCGAAATGTCGTTGCCGTAGATGTCCTTCAATCCGTTGGTCATCTTGTATTGAAGCGTATAGTCGTTGGCCGCCGTCGGCTTCTGCGTGACGGACAAGAACTGATACTGCTGACCGTTCGTCCCCAGATACTGCGAGTAGCTTACACCCCAGTTGCGGTTGAGCAGGTTGAGGAAGTTGTCAATGTTGAAACTGAATCGCAACTTGTGCTCGCGACCGTTGCGCTGCGGAACGATGATGTCGTGCGAAATGCTCAGGTCGAGCTGATTGGCGAAGGGTGCCACGGCGCCGTTGCGCTTAGTGTACTCGCCGCGGTGCTTGCTCAGATAGGCGTCCTGCTCGATGAACTTGTCCATCGCCTGCCAGGCATTCTCCCAGGCCTGCGCCTCGTCGAAATCCTTGTCACCGGCCATGTTGCCGTTGTTGTCGGCGAAACCGTCGGAAACCAGATGGCCGACCGCTTCGTCGCGGTTGGCCGGCACGTAGATCAGGTCGTTGGCCGTCTGACCGTCGCCGTTGGCGTCGCCGCCGTAGCAGTAGGAGAAGCGGAAAGGACGGTAACGCTGGTAGACCAGACCGAAGTTGGTCGCACCGTGCTTGCCCCAGCGTGCCGTGTAGAAGGCGCTCAACAGCAGCCGCCCGTCGAACGAGCCGGCCGAATAGCCCAGCTCCTCGCTGTTGACAGCCACCTTCTGCGTATATTTCCAGGCCGACGTAGCCACCGACGACGTACCGTCGGTCACGCTGCGCGCCGTACCCATCGTATACGATCCATTGAGGTAGAGACCGCGCAGCGGCCCCTGCACGAACTCCTTCTGGATTTGGAGCGTGGTGTAGAACGAGTAGCCCTTGTTCGTATTGCGGAGCATCACGACGTTGTAGGTATTATCCGCCAGATAATTACCGGTGAAGGCAGTGCGTTGACCCTTGCCGCCATCATTGACAGACTTGCCCTCAGCCACTTCGATACCGATGTTGTCATGGTAGATCGCATTGACATCCTTCGTGTAGAGCGCTTCGAGCGTGAAGACCCAGCCGCGCCACTTGTAGTCGAGCGCAAGGTTGCTCTTCCACAGCATCGGATACTTGAAATCGGGATCGGTAATGGCGATATCGCTCTTCACGGGTTCATCCGATGCTGGCCAGTATTGCTGTATATTTCCAGTAAAGCCCAACTGATGACGATTGTCATAAGCGACACCGTCAATCTTGCCGACATACTCGGGAACACTTCCAAACAGACGGCCGTTGTTACCCGCCTGATTCGAAATCCAGACATAGGGAGGCGTACCCGTGAAGAGACCCGTACCGCCGCGCAACTGCAACGAACCGTCTTCGAGCGGTTTCCAGTTGAAGCCCACGCGCGGCGAGAACTGCGGATGCACGCCCGGATATTTCGAGACGTCGATCTTGATGCCATCCCGATAGGTGTTGGCTGCGACCGCGGGATTCTCCTGCAAGTCGGTCAGGAAAATCGGCATGTCGACACGCAGACCGTAGGTCAGCGAGAAGCGGTTGCTGGGCGTCCACTTGTCCTGCACATAGAAGCCGAGTTGCAATACGTCGACTTCGGCGAAGGGGAAACTGCCGTCGGGAGTAAGCGGATAGCGCTGCTGGAACTTCGTCTGCCCCGTACCTGCACTGTTGGCAAGACCGCCGTTGACGGGATTGAGGCCCCACTTCGCAGGATCATACGTGCGAATATCGAATCCGTTCATATTGCCGTGCGAAGCCATGTAATCCTTCGCGGCCAGCACGTTGAACTTGAAGTCGTCGATCGACGAGAAGACCCACGAGCCCGGATAGTTCTGCGCGAAGCCGTTCTTGAACGTACGATAGTCCGACTGCGTGCCGACGGTGATCTGGTGACGGCCGTAGTTCATCGTGAAGTTGTCCTGAATCTGGAAGATGTCGGTATCGAGCTGATTGTTGTAGGAGTTGGCCTCGGTACCGAAGACCGTATAGCTCGATCCGTCTTTGAGGATGTCGACCTGCGGGAAGAAACCGCCGTCCATGTCGCGATAGTCGCGCAGACGCGAGTACCCCACCTTCAACGTGTTGGACATGTGGTCGTTGATCGTCGAGTTCCAGTCGGCCATGACGATGTTGAAATCGTTGTTCGTGCGGTAGTAGCTCGACGAGAAGGGCATGGCATAGGCGTTGGGGCCGCGTCCGTTGGCAGGAGCGCCCGACGTCGAAGGTGCGTTCGTATTATAGGATTTCAGGTAGTAGTACTTCAACGAGAAGGTATTCCGATCGTTGATATTCCAGTCGATACGCGCCGTAAGACGATCGGCCCGCGTCTCGGTCTTCGACAGATCGTAACCGCCCGGATTGTAGTTGAACTGATCGCCGAGAAATTTGGCCAGATCGTCCAGATCAGCGGCCGAGACACGCGAATCGGCCAGACGGTTCGAGATCGGTTCGTCCTGACGGTCCAGCTCGCCGTTGACGAAGAAGAAGAGCTTGTTCTTCACGATCGGGCCGCTCAGGCTCACACCGTACTGACGATTGGAGAACTCCGACACCTGACCGACATAGTCGCGCACGCGGTGGCCCTGCAACTCGGGACTCTTGGTATACATATAGGCCGAAGCGTGCCACTCGTTGGTACCCGACTTGGTCACCGAGTTGATACCGCCGCCCGTGAAGCCGCCGTTGCGCACGTCGTAGGGAGCGATCATCACCTGCACCTGCTCGATCGATTCGAGCGAGATGGGCTCCGTACCCTGGGCGCCCAGCGCCGACGACAGGCCGAACGAGTTGTTGAACGACGCACCGTCGACGGTCACGTTGTTGAAACGATACGACGTACCGGCGAAATTCTTACCGCTCGACATAGGCGTCAGTTTGACGAATTCATCGAGCGAACGGCTCGTCGTAGGCAGTTTCTCCATCATTTCGAGCGTCACGACCTCCTGCGCGCCCGTGCGGTTGGCATTGAAGACCGGATTGGCCTTGCCTACGACCACCACTTCGCCGATCGACTGCGAGTCTTCGCGCAACACGAAGTCCAACGTAGCCTCCTCGCCGATGGTCAGATAGATTCCCTCGATCTTTTCCGTATTGCAGCCGATAAAGCTGACCTCCACATCGTAAGGACCTCCCACACGCATACCGCCCAAGTTGAACTGGCCGTTGCGTGTCGATGCCGTAGCATACTGCGTACCCGTCGGCGTATGCACGGCGACGATCGTCGCACCGATGATCGGCTGGCCGTCGGTGTCGGCGACGCGACCGCTCATGCTCGACGTCGTCACCTGTGCCGAAGCCGTACAGAATGCGAACAGCGACAAAAATAAAAAGGCAAGTTTCCTCATAAGTATAAGTTTAGATTAATAAAAAGGGAGATTTCCATTCGTCTACGGCATCCGGCTCCGAAAAACAGAGTCGCCATGCCACCCGTTACCCGTTGTCTTTTCGGATCGATCCGTAACATAAATCTGCTGCAAAGATAACGCTTTCCTACAAATTATAAACGCTTACCTATGTATTTATGAAAATCCGGCCGCTTTTACCTCCGAAACGCAAGTGGTCGGACTCACGACGTGAGTCCGACCACTTTACGAATCGGGTGTTTTCGTCAGAAATAACGGCCGCTCAAATCCTTCATCTCGGCCATCTCCTGCAAAGCCGGCAGGAGGCGCTGCTGCATCATTCCCTCGGCCATCGCTTCGGCACGCACCTTCTCGTCCTCGGCCGTCTGCTGCCGCTCGGCCGGATCGATCGCAGTCACCTCGAAGAGGTAAACGCCCGAAATGCCCTTGACCGGAGCCGAAACCTTGCCTTTCTCGGTCGTCTCGGTGATCGCACCCATGAGCGCCGGCTCGACACCCGCACCGTCGATGTAGAACGACCCGAAGGTCACGTCCTTGAAATCGGTCACCTCGCTGCCGAAGCTCTCGGCGGCGCCTGCGAGCGACGCATCGGAGAGGTTCTTCACGATATAGTCGTATTTCTTGTCGCGCAGCAGGCGGTTCTGAATCTGCGGGGCAGCCTTCTTCACCGAAGCGTACTCGTCGTCGTCAATCTCCGTGAGCAGCGCCACGACATAGTCCTTGCCGACCTTGAAAATCTCCGACAGGTCGCCCTTGTCCGCGCCGTAGGCCCAGCGGGCCACTTCACGCGAACCTTCCAGACCGCGAACCGAGCGGTCACCCATGTTGAGCGTCGCTATGCGCGGCGTCACGGCAGCCTTCGAGGCGGCCTCGTTGAACGCGGCGGCGGAACCTTTGGCGTTCACGGCGAAGGTGCTGGCCTGATTGTGAACGTCGCGCAGCGTTGCGGCCGAAGCCTCCACGGGATAACTTACCGTCGCCACCTTGTAATGTTTCGAGGGTTTGTCGGCACGGTAAACGTTGACGAGCTGGATGGCGTCGCCGCTCATCACCTTCACCACGTCGCCCTTTCTGGCGTCCGAAAGCGCTTCGGCCATTACGGTATTGAAGGCCGAGAAGGGGTAGACGCCCACCTCGCCGCCTGCGGCGGCCAACTCCTCGTTGGCCGAATACTGACGCGACAGATCGGCGAAATTCTCACTCGTCGCCACCGTTTTGAGACTGTCGGCCAGTTTCTCGGCGGTATACGGAAGCACGATCATTTTCAGACCGAGCGTATCGGGAGCCATGCGGCTCTCCACCACACGGGCCATCGTCCAGACGTTGTTCTTCAACTCAGGGCCGAACATCTTGCCCGCGACGAGCGCCTCGGCCTGTTCGCCCAGCTGCGCCGCCGTCACATAACGGTCGGCGATCTCGCCGTGGCGATCCTGACGCACGAAGAGTTTCACGTCCTCCGCGGCGTCGAACTTCTCGCCGACGGCGCGCACCTCCTTTTCGAGGTTCAGCATATCGTCGTCCGTAGCGTTCACCTCGAAGACCACGTACGACAGCGTGCGCGACGGCGACTGCTTGAACATCTCCTTATGGGCGTTGTAGAACGACTTGATCTCGCCCGACGAGACGCTCACCAGCGAATCGGGCACCGACGAATAACGCTTGGCGACATACTTCCCGCCGAAGACCTGGTTGGCCGCATCGACACCGTCCTCGATTTCAAGTTTGTTGACATAGGCGCCCTTGCCGATCAGCGTGGCGTATTTCTGCACGGCGCGTTCCAGCCGGGCCTGCTCGTTCAGGTCGTTCCACGCCTGTTGCGCGCGGGCGTCGGAAGCGGCCTGCGACAGGAACTGCGACACGGCGGCAGCGTTGTAAGCCCCCGTACGCGGATCGCCGAAAGCCGAATAGAAGGCCTGCGAAGGGATCTTGCCGCTGACCATGTCCAGACGCTCCTGCTCGGGAACCTCGATCCCCATCCGCTCGAAGCCGGGGACGAGCACGTGGTCGGCGAAAAGCGCCTGCCACGTCGCGGCGGCCAGCTGGTCGGACTCTTGATCGGTCGAAGCCTCTACGCCGCCGTTGCGGTTCTTGATGGCGTCGTACTGATTCAGATACTCGGAGTAGCGGATCTTGTCGCCGTCGATCACGCCGACCTTCGGATCGTTGTCCGAGAAGCCCATGTCGGTCTTCAACGACAGAATGAATGCCAAGAGCGCGAGTGCGATAATCACCGACAGAAGCGCGCCGAACTTGGTCCGTAAAGTGTTCAAACTTGCCATAAAACTGTATTTATTTTTTCATTAGTTTGCTTTCCTGCGGACGTTTTTTCGCCTCGGCACAGCCCGAACGGGTGCGGCTCTGCATCCGGCTTATCGAAAACGTCCTTTTTTCGGGCCTCCAAAGATAGTAAATTATTCGTAATTAACCCGCTGATCGGACGAAAAAAAGCTCACAACCGTCTGACCCGCGCCAGCTCGATGCGCGAACGGGTCGTGCGCAACACGCGGATTTCGAGGCCGTCGACCGTAAGCGACTGACCGGCAGAAGGAATCCCGTCCAGATGCGAGATGATGTAACCCGCCAGCGTGTCGTATTCGCGGCTCTCCTCGATGCCGAGCCCGTAGCGTTCGTTGAGGTATTTCACTTCGAGCCGGCACGAAAAGACGTACTCGTTCTCGTCGACCTGCTTCTCGATCATATCCTGCTCGTCGTGCTCGTCCTCGATCTCGCCGAAAATCTGTTCCAGCACGTCTTCGAGCGAGATGATGCCCGCCGTACCGCCGAACTCGTCGATCACCACGGCGATGTAGGAGCGGTGCTTGATGAAGTGTTCCAGCAACGCCTGCAACGGCATGGTCTCCGGCACGAAATAGGCCGTCATCAGCACCTTCCTCAGATCGGCCGGCTGGCGGAACAGGCTCTTGGAGTTGACGTATCCCACGATATTGTCGATACTGCCCTCCCAGACGAAGATGCGCGAATATTTGCTCTCGACGAAGCGGCGCGTCAGCTCTTCGACGCTCATCGACAGCTCGACGGCCTCGACATCGATGCGCGGCACCATGCAGTCGCGCACGCGCAGATCGGCGAAGTCCAGCGCATTCTGAAACAGTTTGATCTCGTTCTCCTCGTCGTGCTGCACCTCCGTCGACCCCTCGATCAGACTTTCGAGATCGGTGCGGTTGAAGTCGGCCGCCGGCGCCTGCCTCTTCATCCGGCAGCCGAACAGCCGCAGGATGACATACGAAACGACGGTCGTAAGCCATACGATCGGATAGAGCAGGATGTAAAAGACGAAGAGCAGCGGCGCGAAGGCTCGGTAATAGAAATTGGGATTTCCCTTGACGATCGACTTGGGCAGATATTCCGCCACGAAGATGATGACGACCGTCGAGATGAGCGTTTCGGCCAGCACCGACCCGCCCTGCGCCACGGCGTCCCAGCCGGCCAGCGCAGCCAGCGCGCGCAGCAGCGACGACATGTAGAGCGAATAGACGACCAGCGCGATGTTGTTGCCCACCAGAATCGACGTGATGTACTGCCCCGGATGCCGCTCGAAGACCTTCGCCACGAAATCGAGCAGGCCGCTCTGCTTGCGGTCGATCTCCAGTTTGAGGCGGTTCTTGCTCACGAAGGCGATCTCCATGCCCGAAAAGAAGGCCGAGAGGAGCAGCATCACGAGGATCAGGATAACGGATACGGTCATCGCTACGCTTCGGTTTGCGGTTCGCCCGCCTGCGGCGAAAGGGCCGCAGGGGCAGGATCGCCGTTATCGGGAGTCTTCTCTCCGGTCGGGGTTTCACCGGGGACGGCAGCCCCCGATTCGGCGGCAGGCTTTTCGCTCGCTTCGGCGGCCCGTTCACGTTCGGCTGCGGCAGGCTGCCCTTTTTTAACAGTATCGGCGGGATTGCCTTCGGCAGCAGGATTCGAAACAATTGCGGCAGCCTCCGATCCGGCAGCAGGCTTTCCGCCCGTTTCAGGCGCCGGCTCGCGTCCGGCAACGGTCTGTTCCTTCCCGACCGAGCCGGCAGGGCCGCGTTCGCCCGCAGCGGCAGGCGCAGGTGCGGAACCGGCAGGCGGGCGGGTCGCGGACTGCGGCGTCTTTTCGCCGGCCGGCCGGTCTTCCCCGTCGGCAGCTTCCGATTCGGACGGTTCGTCGTCCTCCTGGCTCACATCGACATCCATTTTCCCCGTGAAGCGGCGGAAACGCCACTCCTTGAAGGCTTCGTCCGACTCGAAGCCCTCGCCCTGAAAGACGTTGCCGCCTTCGTTCTGGACGATCTTCGTATCGACGTTCGAATAGATGCGCTGCGTCTTGGCGTTCCAGAAGAGCTGCTGGGTGTAGAGCGTCTTGCCGTCGGACTTGACGACCACCACGTCGCCCTTGGCCTCCCACAGTTTCCGGTTCTCGTAATAGATCGCGTAGTTGGCCGTCAGCACGGCGTCGACCGTCGTCAGCGAGTCGTCCTGGTAGGTGGTGATCTCGATCCCCTTGCGGAACTCGCGGTACGGCTCCTTGACCAGCGTATATCCTTCGAGCAGCGGCGCCTTGAAGAAATAGGAGCGCCGCCCGTTCTCGGACATGATGACCGACAGGTGTTCGCTGTACTCGGTCATCAGCGCCTCGTCGCCGCCGCTCGCTGCGGCAGGAGGCTTGTCGCACGAGAATAGCAAGATAGCACTCCCCGCAACGAGGAGTGCTACCAGAACATATCGTCCGATCAGACGGGCCATCTTCGCAGGCGCCTGATTAGCGGATGCAGCGAACCGTCGTCGCAATGCCGTTGACGACATAGCGCTGACCGGCCTGCACTTCATTGAAGAAGCACTCCTCCTTCGAGGGCCATGCGCTGCGGAAGGCGGCCATCATCTTGGTCGCGGTCTCTTTCAGATCGGCCTCTTCGAGCAGCTGAGCGGCCTTCTCCATCGTGTCGTAAGCCACCCAATACATCGCCTGCGAAGTAAAGTTGGCACCCGAAGCCTGTGCGCCGTAGCACTGCGCCAGCACGAAATAGGTCATGCCGTCCTCGGGATTGAGCGCCTGCGCTTCGAGCGCGGCCTTGCGGGCCTCGGCATAGTTCTTCGTAGCCAGCTGTACGACGCCGATGCGCACCAGCAGCTTCTCCTTCTCGACATTGTCGGTCTCGACGGCCAGCGCCTCGGTCAGATACTTGATCGCCTTGTCGTACTCCTGCTTGTTCTGGAAAGCCTGCGCGAGGAACAACGCGGTTTCGGCCGACGGCTTCACTTCGTAATATTTCTCGGCGGTAGTCAGATAGAACTCGCTGTCGCATTTGGCGCGCGTCATCAGATCGACGGCCTGCGCCAGCACGTCGGGATCGTTGTTGCTGGCGGCGATCTTTTCCTTGAACATCGCTTCCAGATTCTCGCACGAAGCCACGCCCGACAGGCCGAAGCACTTGTCGAACTGATCCTTATACTCGGCAGCCTGCCCCGTAGCGCCGTCGAAGACAGGCGACAGACGGTCGTACTCGGCGATGATCTCCTCGGGCGAACCTTCGCCGTCGTCCTTATAGTAGTCGGTGAGCTGCTTGAAATAGATCGCTACCAACTCCGGATCGGGCTGTGCAGCGATCGCCTCGCGGAACAGCTCCAACACCCGTTCGTGGTCGAGCGGATTATAGATCAGAAAGTCGCGTGCCTTGCGGTCGAGGATGTAGGCCTTGCCGCGGGTCGCATGATCGCCGAAATTCTCGATACGCAGATCGTAGAGCAGCATCAGCGAGTCGATGTAGGTCTTCTTCTCGGCTACGCTCTTAGCACGCGCGATCTTGTTCTTCATCACCGTAGCGCCCTTGGCATAGATATTCTCCGAAGCCTTGGGACACTTGTCCAGCAGTTGTTTGAGGTACCCCGAAGCAGTCTGGAAATCCTGGTTGCCGACCGCCTCGTTGAAAAAGTTGAGCAAATAGATGTTGTCTTTCCGTTCCTCGGGCGTTGCGCCGTATTTGCCGTACTTCGCATCGTCGCTGAAATCCTGGGCCATCGCCACCACTCCGACGACGGCCAACGCTACAGAGAGCAGAATTTTTACGCTTTTCATCTTAACTATTCCCTTCTTATTTTAGATTTTGTCAAGTTTAATCGTATTTGTAACGCACGAACCACGAATCCTCGCCGAAGAGCGTCAGACCGAGCGAGAATTTCACATAGCGCTGCCGTACCAGCCCGATCTGCCGGTTGTCGATCCGAAGCGGCGAATCGTTTCCGCGCTGGCCGAACTCCACGCCGAAATCGATGCTCGACCGGCCCAGAAAACGCACCGGCATACCGAATCCGGCCGTCACGGCATATTGCGACAAGGTCTTCCCCTCAAAGGTCTGGTAGTAGGTTCCGTACCGGAATCCCACGCGGTAAGACCAGCGTTTCAGGTAATTGCGGATATCCATCCGGTTGGGCGTATACTCGAATCCCAACTTGACGGTGTTCGTGTTCTTATAGGCGACGTTGACCGCTCCGGGAACGGACTTCGGCGACTCGTTGTTCTCCCAATTCTGGTAGATGTAGTCGACGCCCGCCGCGATCTTGGCGTTCTGGTAGTAGAGCCCCACGCCCAACTGAACGGGCAATTTGAGTGCCATGCGCGTCGTATCACCCCGCACCACGGTGCCGTAAATATCGCCGTTGACGACCGTCTGATTCACCGACGGACGCAGATTACCGCCCATATCGTAGGTCGCGCCCAGCGTCAACACCTGCCGCTCGGACTGGATCAGATCGGCTTGCAGCCCCAGCTGCATCTTGATGCGCGAAATCCCGTAGGAGTCGGTGCCCGTCACCGTATTGACCGAACCGCCGTTGACGATGTTGTTCGAGACCACCGTCTGATACGTCCGCTCGATGTCGCCCCAATAGTATTGGGCGGCGACGCCGATCGAAACGCGCTTGACCACCTCCCAGCCGATGCCCAGCTTCACCTCCGTCAGGTCGCCCTCGCCGGCGTAAAGATACTGCACGCGGCCGATATTGCCCCACACGTCGTCGCTCTGTTCATCGGCCGAAACACGGTAGCCGACGCTGCTGTACGGCGTCAGGCTGAATCCCAGTCCGAGCCGCCTGGCCAGCGGCAGCTGAAAGGCGATGTCGTGGAAATTGAACGTATTGTAGCTCGTGCGCGACGTGGTCTGCGCACCGTCGGCATACTTCTGTTGGCGGTTGTAAAAGTTGACCCCCTCCACGCCGAAATCGAAGAGAAATCCCTGGCGGGGCGTCAGGCTGTACGCCGCAGGATTGAGCGGATTGACCATCACCGAGCTGCGCATCCCCAAGCCTACGCCTCCCATCGACCGCTGGGCCACCACGCCGGGCGTCTGCAATTCGCCGATGCCGTACATCGAATAGGGAGAAAAGGCATTGATACTGCTTGTCTGAGCCATTGCCGAAACCGGCACGACCAGCATCGCAGCGACAGCCAGTCTATACATTAATCTCTTCACTATCATTCGTTTTAGCATTCGGCATTAAACTCCAAAATCCGATTCAGACCCAAGAAGACGAGTTCACAGTCTGCAAATATCGCATTTTTAATTCTTTTCGCAAAGTTTTTTGCGGCGCCACCGGTAAAAATTATGCAAATATCCGCATTTTCCCGCCGGAAACGCGCGATGTATCCTTCGATTTCGAAGGCGATGCCGTTCATCACGCCCTGCTCGATGCAGGAGGTCGTAGTCGTCCCGTAAAGGCGCTCTTCGGCAGTCTCGCGGCACAACGGAAGCCTGGCCGTATAGCGGTGCAGCGCCTGAAAACGCATCCCCATTCCGGGAGAAATGGCCCCGCCGCGGTAGGTGCCGTCGCCCGACACGTAGTCGACGGTGATGGCCGTTCCGAAATCGACGACCAGCGCGTCGCGCCCTTCGGCCACGAGCGCCGCCCCCACCGCGGCGGCGAGGCGGTCGGCGCCGAGCGTTTCGGGCGTATCGTAGCCGTTGCGGATCGGCACGGGCGTCGCCGGTGTAAATTCCAGACACTTCACGGCACGCACCCGCAGCATCCGCGCCAGCGGTGCGGTACGGCCTCCGGTAGAGGCGATAATGGCCCGGTCGATCGCCGGCCAGCGCGCCAGCAGGCCGTCGAGCAATTTGGTGTCGCACTCCTCGGCGAGCAGTTTCTCGACGATTTCACCCCCGTCGAAAACCGCCATTTTTATCAGCGTATTGCCGATGTCGATCGTCAGGTTCACGCGTCTTGTTCTTTATACAACGATTTCAGTATCTCCCATGCCCCTGCGATGTCGGTTACCCCTCTAACGGTCATCGCCAAACGGTTATTGTGCTGTTTGAGCACAAATTTATCGGGCCGTCGGGTCACGCGGCGCAACAGCTCCGAGAAGACCTCGCTCTTGTAGAAGGGCGACGCCGCGTCGCCCACGAAGTGTACGATCATCAACCCGTTCTTGACCTTCACGCGCTCCATGCCCAGACGCACCGCCTCCCAACGCAGACGCACCACGTCGAGCAGCTCCCTGGCCGCCTGCGGCAGCGCCCCGAAACGATCGACGAGCCGCTGCTCGAACCGTTGCAGCTCCTCCTCGCTGCGCATCGCGTCGAGCTCGCGGTAAAGCCGCAGTTTTTCGGCCGTCTGGCTCACGTAGGAGTCGGGCAGCTCGGCCTCGACGTCGACCTCGACGGCCGCATCCTCCACATAGCGCAACTGCTCGACGACCTCCTGCTCGCGGTCGCTCAGCCCCGCCACGTCGAGTCCCTCGGCCCGCAGTTCGGCCACCGCTTCGCGCATGATCTTCTGATAGGTCTCGAACCCGATGTCGGCGATGAATCCGCTCTGCTCGGCCCCCAGCAGGTTGCCGGCGCCGCGGATGTCGAGGTCCTGCATGGCGATGTTGAACCCCGATCCCAGGTCGGAGAACTCCTCGATGGCACGCAGACGCCGCCGTGCATCGCTGCCGAGCAGTTCGTCGGGCGGCGACAACAGGTAGCAATAGGCCTTGCGATCCGACCTCCCCACACGGCCGCGCAGCTGATGCAGGTCGCTCAGACCGTAGTTCTGGGCGCCATCGACGATGATCGTATTGGCGTTGGGGATGTCGATGCCGTTTTCGACGATAGTCGTCGAGACCAGCACGTCGAACTCGCCGTAGATGAAATCCATGACGAGCCGTTCGAGCTGCTCGGCCGGCATTTTGCCGTGACCGACCCCGACCCGCGCCTTGGGGCAGACGCGCGTAATCAGGCCCGCGACGGTTTGGAGATCCTCCACGCGGTTGTGGACGAAATAGACCTGCCCGCCGCGCGCCAACTCCGCTTCGACGGCATCGCGGACGATCTCCTCCGAGAAGACGTGTGACTCCGTGACGATCGGCTGGCGGTTGGGCGGCGGCGTCGAGATGACCGACAGGTCGCGCGACCCCATGAGCGAAAACTGCAACGTGCGCGGAATGGGCGTCGCCGTGAGCGTGAGCGTGTCGACATTGACGCTCAGCTGCGTGAGCTTCTCCTTGGCCGCCACGCCGAACTTCTGCTCCTCGTCGATGACCAGAAGCCCCAGATCGTGGAAGCGGACGTTCTTGCCCAGCATCTTGTGCGTGCCGATCAGAATGTCGATCCGCCCCGCTTCCAGATCGGCGAGAATCTGCTTGGTCTCCCTGGCCGATTTCGTACGGTTCAGGTATTCGATTTTCACCGGAAAGTCGCGCAGCCGCTCCATGAACGAACGGTAGTGCTGCAACGCCAGAATGGTCGTGGGAACCAGTACGGCGGTCTGCTTGCCGTCGCAGGCGGCCTTGAAGGCGGCGCGGATCGCCACCTCCGTCTTGCCGAAGCCCACGTCGCCGCAAACGAGCCGGTCCATCGGTTCGGCCGACTCCATGTCGCGCTTCACGGCCTCGATGGCCGCCTGCTGGTCGGGCGTCTCCTCGTAACGGAACGAGGCTTCTAGCTCGTGCTGCAAGTACCCGTCGGCCGAGAAGGCGAAGCCCTGCGATGCCTTGCGCTTGGCATAGAGCGCGATCAGCTCGCGCGAAATATCCTTGACGGCTTTCTTGGTAGCCGCTTTGAGCTTCTGCCAGGCGCCGCTGCCCAGCTTGTAGACCTTGGGCGGCTCGCCGTCGCCGCTCTTGTAACGCGAAATGCGGTGCAGCGAATGGACGTTGACGAAGAGTACGTCGCCGTCGCGGTAGACCAGCTTGATCGCCTCGTGCGTGCGCCCGTTCTCGTTGATCTTGACCAGACCGCCGAACCGCCCCACGCCGTGATCGATATGCACCACGTAATCGCCCGGTTTGAGCTGGTTCAGCTCGGCGACGGTCATCTGCTCGTCGCGCCGGATCTCGCCGTTGATGCGGTAACGCTGGTAACGGTCGAAGAGCTGGTGGTCGGTATAACAGCAGAGACGGAGCGTATGGTCGACGAACCCCTCGTGCAGCGTGAGCGACACCGGCGTGAAGACCACCCCGCCGCGGCCGACCTGGTGGAAAATATTTTGCAGGCGTTCGACCTGGGCCTTGTTCTCCGATAATATATAGGTGCGATACCCTTTCTGTATCGCGGCGGAAAGGTCGTCGGCCAGCAGCTCGAAATTTTTGTTGAAGGAGGGTTGCGGCGCCGTGCGGAACTCCACCGCGACCGTCGCCGGCCGCTCGGCCAGCGTATCGCGCGCCGCGAAGAGTCTCTTTCCGGCCAGCGCGTCGAGCAGCTGCCGGCGGCTGGTCAGCGCACGGTCCACGCCGGCGGGATCGTCCGCCTCGGCGAGCATCCGCCGCCGCAGATCGTCCACGCGCCGCAGGGCGTAATCCGCATCGAAAAACCAATAGCACACGTCGCCCGCCGCTTCGACGAGCGACACCCGTCCGCCTTCGCGCGCATTGAGGTTGGGAATGATCTCGGCCTGCTGCAACTTGTCCTGCGACAGCTGGCTCGAAATGTTGAACCGCCGGATCGAGTCGACCTCCTCGTCGAAAAAGTCGAACCGGTAGGGCAGGCTCTCGACGTAGGAGAAGACGTCGACGATGCCGCCGCGCTGAGAGTACTGCCCCGGCTCGTAGACGAAATCCACCCGCACGAATCCGCTCTCGTCGAGCCATTCGACCAGATCGGCGGGGCGCAGGCGGTCGCCCGCCCGCACGGTCATCGTCTCGCGCCGCAGCGCCTCCGCGTCGACGACCCGTTCGGCCAGCGCTTCCGGATAGGTACAGAACGCCAGGTATCCCGCCGGCGGCGTCCGCAGTGCATTGAGCGCCGCCGTGCGCTGCACAACGCCCTGCGCATCCTCGGCGCCGTAGACGATCGACCGCTTGTAGGACGACGGGAAAAAGAGGATGCGCCGCTCGTCCAGCAGCGCGTAGAGGTCGTTCAGGAGATAGGCGGCCGCATCGCGGTCTTCGGCGACGAAGACGTGCACGCCGCCCGTGCGGCGTATGGTCGCTGCGGCATACAACGAAAAAGCCCCGCCGACCAACTCCTTGAGATGGACGGTGACGCTTTCCGTTTCGTATTCGCGGCACAACCGCCGGAGGTTCTTCGACCCCTCGACGAGTGCCAGCATCTGCTCGCTCGCAGTCATAAAAAAGTAAGGCCGTTAGTACTCAATGCCCCGCGCCGTTCGCCCGGCTCCGCTTACAGCAGTTGTTTGCCCCGCTTGTCGAAGAAGCGCGTATCGACGATGCCGACGCTCTGGTCCGCGACGATGTGCAGCCACGTCTTGTAGCGCCACATCCAGCGCAGGCGCAGCGACCATACGCCCCGGTGAAGGAACGCCGAGACATAGGGGCTGACCTTCAATTTGAGGTATTTGTGCCCGCGGTCGATCGTCAGGTAGGAGATGTTGTTCTCGATCTTCTTGTCGAGCAGAATGGTCGGCTCGATCTTGCCCGTCCCGCCGCAGGTGGGGCAGACGTCCTTCACCTCTTCGACCGCCACGGGACGCACGCGCTGGCGCGTGATCTGCATCAGACCGAACTTCGTGAGCGGAAGGATCGTATGCTTGGCCTTGTCGGTGGCCATCAGCTTGGTCATCTCGTCGTAGAGCGTCTGCCGGTTGACCGCCTTGTGCAGATCGATGAAGTCGATGATGACGATGCCGCCCA
>CDYR01042504.1_pt1 | contig 30387 bp, 24 predicted proteins | sample 557691 | NCBI WGS metagenome assembly CDYR01 (sample SAMEA3182103, study PRJEB8094) | gut metagenome | biome: human; feature: gut; material: Stool; isolation source: human stools | place: Canada | collected 2013-02-19 | reverse complement strand
CATCAAGAAAAATGTGTATTAAAGCATGAATATAGAGTGAGAGCAAATGCCTGCTACCACACTTGCTACCACAGCTGCTATCACAGCTGTAACAACGATGAATAAGACGATACAAGCAAAAAGTGAGAGCATGGGAGCAAAACATATACTAAATTCACTTGGAGAGAAATCCTAAGTTCAAGTCATAAATGAGACAGTTGATTGAGAATATCGTGTAGAAATATAATTTTAGAGAGAAGAAGATGAAAAAACTCATCTTTCGCTGAATTCAAGTTATAAATGAGACAGTCCAAAAGAATTAGGTATATATCTAATTCCAGATAACGGGTCTATGTAGCTATTTCGAATTATTACGGAATAAACAAAAGTGAGATTTCACAGAGTAAAAATCACAATTCTAAAAGAAACTCCTTCCCCCCTCTTTACAAACAAAAGAATGCGAGAGCCGGAAAGGAGTATCAATTTTACTTTATGATTGTTTCTACATGTCCATTCTTGAAAAAAAGATAAAAAGAACTAGAATACATCCACTGCACCTCTCCATTTGATTCTGAAACTGTCTGTGGTTTACCAAAAGCCAGCAAACATTCATCTTCTGTCATGCCCTTTACCGGTTTTCCGATGCTTATCTCATTCCAGTGGCTGATAGGAGAAAGTTGGTTAGTACTAACAAAGTCAAACATCTTATTCAGCATTTGCGATTCTATATGCACAAAATCATCCATTGTTTCCTTATGAGAAGTCCTCTTCTCCGGCTGTAGTTTTTCCATCGGAGTCAATTTCTTCATTACAACAACCAATGATTCTATCTGAATATTGGAAAGATAGTAAACCAATTTTCCGTCTTTTACCTGAAACTGAGCTGTACAATAATATGTATTCTTTTGTTTTGCATCCGCTTGAGAAGTAAGCACCAGGTTGCAACTAAAACTCTTGGCAGGAACGCTTACTTCCGTTATTCCCTCACGCTGTACGGAACAGACGTTTTTGATAGTCCATAACAGAGCATTGGCATAAATATTTTCATCACTCATCGGACTGAAAGGAATGAATCCATTGACTACATATTTACTACCATCTGCACTGACCGGATAAGTTTTCTTTTGTTCTGTAAAAGTTTGTGCAATCAAAGAGGGTAATATCCCACCCAATAAAAATACAATTGCCAAAAGTCTCAGTCTTGTTATCATATTCTGTTATTTTAAGAAAACAGCATTCACTTTCTTTTCTTTTTATAGAAAAGACGTGAATGCTGAAATTTATATGCTTAAAAAGGTTGTTTCAATTAAAAAGCGATACCCAGACGAATCATAAAGTTGCTAGTCTTAATGCCATCAGCATCGGTAAATACATCAATGAATCCACGCTGATAAGTAAGATCCAGATTGAAACGGTCGTACCATACGCCTACACCAATATTCATACCTGCATCGAAATGATTATAATCTACTTCAAGAGCATCAGCAAAATCTCCCCAGCTAATGCTTTCTCCATCTTCTTTCATTTTGCTGGTATAGTCATAACTTGCAAAAACTCCTAAGTGTGGATCAATACTAATATTATCTGCTACTCCGATTTTCCATCCGAAAGTAAACGGTGAATATTGAACATTGTGTGCGATACATTTCATGTCGTCAACTTTAAATCCACGAGAACCAAGAGCGAACTCCATTCCCCAATAAGCTCCTGCACCACCCAATGACTTCTGATAGCCTAATGTCGCATTATAACCGATGTTTGAATCTGTTCCATCAATTCCGTCACCACTAAGGTTCATCATGTTCACGCCTGCACGCAAGAACCATTGTGTATTACTAGCTTGCTTTTGAGTCTTAACGATTGTGCTTCTGGATGATACAATCTGTGCCTGTGTTCCTACGCACAACAAAAGCGCAGCAACAATTGATAATACTTTTTTCATTATTGTCTATGTTTTTAGTTATTAATTCTTATTCTTTATAACGGGGGCTATTTTCGTTCTATCATCAGCACCCGAAAGTTTTTGAATGCGTATCCATTCGTAGTCTTCTGTCGTAGCAGTATGCCAGTTTGTGAACACTCCCGGATAACCTACGACCGTAACCGTATATCCTCCCGATTTTTCATCGTCTTCTATCTTAAAAGTAGCTCCCATGATCACATCACAGTCATTCTTGATAGTGGACAAATAAGTTCCCCATGCACGGATATTATCAAGTTCCCCTTTCATGGCAACTTCCACTTCTTCTTTGCTCAGTGTCCATTCATCCTTTATACGCCCTTTTTCTTCGAGTATTTTCACCTCAACAACTGTGGGTTTTACACAAACCTCAGTCACTGCATCTCCTGCACGTGCCTGTGCATCACGAAATTTGAAGACAGTCTTTTGTGCATATGTCCCGATTGCACAACCAAAAGCCAGCATGATAATTAGAAATAGCTTTTTCATTTTCTTTTGTGATTATATGTTAATACAGCGCAAAGATATGCTAAAGGAGTATACTTGTAGAGAAAAACATAGTTCCAAGAGCGATACAAAACTGTGTCCTATTTGGAGACACTCAAAGAAACCCGAACATCAATGCTATCAGAGAGGTCACGAAAAAAATCATGTTCGAGAATACAGGAGATACGCCAAAGGAGATGAATGTCAATATTTTCTTTCTGAAATATTTTATAGACATTTGGACGTGTACAACACAATTGTTCAGCGAACCAAGTGACCGTACGCCCTTGGTCGTGAAGTGTGCGTTCAATAAGTCGTCCTGCATGAATCATACTATTTTTATCTATACACATCTCAAGAACAAATAACTATCTGGTCTTATGCTCTTTGCACGAATGGCAAGAACACCGATGCAATCATACTTTCTCTATTTTTTTCTATTTCTTCCCATTATTAACCAAATTCATATTAACTACTCAGGTTGTTTTTTGAATTTAGCAATAATTGTATAGTCAACTTCTTCGTCTTTCCATTGAAGTGTCATCTCATCACCTTTGAGAGATTTGACCTGCCATTCTTCAGTCCAACTATCACTCAATGCAACTTTGATTTTGTTACCAGATATAGTCCAGGCAAAAGAGTAATGTCCCATCAGTTCCAAAAGTTGGTCGCTACCACTGTCTATATCCCCCTCATACTTACCATCTGCCAAGTGACTACTGAAGTTAATGTAATAGTCATCACCATTATAGTTACTCTCCCATGTTTCGCCATCCTCACTCCAACACTGATAATAACAAACCCAATATCCAGTGACGGATGCGGTGTTTACATCCGTATTATCATCCTTACTGCACGCTGCAAAAAGCAGACAACACATGACCAGCGCAAAACTGGACCTCATTATAAACTTTTTCATACACAATAATTTTAGTTAATATTCTTATCTATTAAGATATAGGTCACAAATATATATAAAATTATTATTGGCGTTTTTACGCAAAATATCTATTTATGATTAAACGGCTAAAAGGGATGATCATTCTATTTAAAAAGATGTTTATTATGCATATTTTTTAAGCGCAAAACCGGAGAGCATTGATAAATATTTCCCTATTTATTGTTTTTCTCTTCAAGAATGTCAGAACATATTATTTTATGTAAGATTTGTACGATGAAAGTATTTGCTCTATCTCATTTAATTCTTCAGCAATAAACTCCAGATGGTTTAAAGCTTGCAAATTATCAGCCAGTTGATTTACTGAACTAGCTCCTACAATCACCGACGTCATCCGTTCGTCTCTCAACACCCATGCCAATGCCATCTCTGCCAGTGTTTGCCCACGACGACGGGCGATTTCATTCAATTGCCGGGCGACCTCCACTTTTTCAGGTGTCACCTGCGAACGTTGGAGAAAAGTAGAAGAACGTGCCGCACGCGAACCTTCGGGGACACCATTCAAATACCTATCCGTGAGTAATCCTTGTGCCAAAGGAGAAAAGGCTATAAAGCCGGAACCATATTCGGCAGCCAGCGGAAGATTTTCAGCCTCAACTGCACGGTCGAACATACTATAACGATACTGGCTGATAAGACAGGGGACACCCGCTTTTGCCATCATTTCATAAGCAAACCGTGCTTGCCGAGGAGGATATTTAGAGATTCCGATATACAGTGCTTTTCCTTGTCTGACAATATCGATCAAGGTCTGAATCGTTTCTTCTACCGGAGTGACTCCGTCATAGCGATGGCTATAGAAAATATCAAAATACTCCAGCCCCGTACGACGGAGACTCTTATCGATACTTGCCATCAGGTTCTTACGGGAACTGTTTCCGCCATAAGGCCCCGCCCACATATCATGCCCGGCCTTGGAGGAAATTATCATTTCATCCCGGTAACCGTGAAAATTCTCCTTCAGAATTCGCCCGAAGTTTGCTTCGGCACTCCCCGGAACAGGACCGTAGTTGTTTGCCAGATCAAAATGGGTGATCCCGTGATCAAAGGCATACTTAATCATATCCGCTGCCACGGCAAAGTCATCAACACTACCGAAGTTGTGCCATAATCCCAAAGAAATAAGAGGCAGTTGCAATCCGCTTTTACCACAATACTTATATTTCATCTGATCATAACGACCAGTAGCCGGTTGATAATTGTCCATAAGAGTCAATGATTTTTCTTTCTACAAAGAAAAAGAAAATATTTCAATAACGATTATTCTATTCACTCTAAATTTCATTCTTCAAGATAACCGTAAAATATTGGAGAATGTATGTCTCACACAGAGATACATCCTCCAACAGTTCAAGAAACAAACCCTAAAGAAACTTACTCCAACAAATTCTCTTTGAATTCTATTTCTACAATGCGTAATTCGTGCCCGGTTTTATCGCCATCCTTTGCTTTAAACAAATCCAGTTCATTAGCAACAGGGGCAGCTACTTCTACTATTTGCCCGAAAGCATCTCCTTCCTTACTTGTACCCTTGAGCCGGATAGTGATTTCATTCGTCAACACAGGCTTCACATCTAAGTGGACATATCCCAGACTCTTGTCTGTATCTCCGCTCCAAATCAATTCTTTACCCGCATAAATTTCCAGCGGATAGCTGCGCATACGCCATCCGGTCAACTTCAGACAGACTTCATCCACACGTGCGGCACGTTCCAACTGATAGGTTATCCATGCAGTACCCGCTTTCCCGTCATTCCGCCATTCACTCAGTTCATTATCATCAAAGCTGTTAACCGCACACTCGCTATTGGCACCTGCTATGGCAGAGACAATGCCGACATCGACCTTTGACACCTTGTATGAAGGAGTTTGCGGAGTCTCCCCACGAGTCAGCCTGCCTTCCAGTTCATCACCGGGGATATAATCGCTCAAACCGTTCTTTACTTCAACAGGCATAGAAGCGAAGCTAATTTCTGCCGGTTTCAATCCGGTAGCCTTCGCCGTGATACAAACTGTTCCGGCAGTGGTGAGCGAACGGATCAACGCACGATTGATGCCACACTCTACCGGCAAATCTTTTGAAAGAATATAATTATTTTCTCCTTGTGCGATACCGCCTCGCCATTCGGCAGGCCCTTCCACCTCAAAGTGGATCAAGTCATTTGCCAGCGGACAACGGTTCCCTTCTTTATCGATCACTTCCACCTGAAGCAATACCATATCCGCACCATCCGCTTTCCATCCTTCAGGACTTTGAATCAGGCTCAACCGGATTTGTTCCGGCTTACCTGCCGTCTGCAATTGAGTGCGGCAGCATTCTTTTCCGTTTTCGTCATATCCCACAGCTTCCAACTTGCCCGGCACAAAAGCGATATCTCTGAAAGTATACAGGAAATGGTAGCCCCGTTCGCCATTCCCCAACGATTTCCCATTCAGGAACAACTCTACCTTATCGGCACTCGATACGACATATACAGGTTTCACTATCGTATCATCATAGTTCCAATGGCCGACAATATAAATACGGGGACATTCCGTATCTACCCAGCCGTCCCACATCACCTGATGTGCAAAGAAAGGATCTTTAGGGATACGCATGGCATCAGTCACCCCGCTACGACGATAATTTTCGACTCCACGGTAATGCGTATTGGTATCGGAAAAGATAATCTTCACACCACCCGAACTGACACGATCTCCCGTTCCCGGACGTTCCCGCCAATAATCGAACCAGCGAATGATATTCTCGACAGTAAAGGAATCCTGATTACGGTTGTAGACACGCGCATCCACCTTCTTCTGTACCTTATTGGTGACAGTAGATTTATAAGAACTACTGCCCTCTCCATCCTTGTGATAAGGATAAGAATAGTCATCCCAATATTTACGTAACCCCTCGTCACGGCAATACTCCATAGCCCACATCGGATGATGCGCACTTTTATTGATATAAAGCATTTCGCCGCCATATTCCGCTTCACGGATATCCAGCATTTCGCGGGAACCGATTGCACGCCCGCCATGAGGATCATACAGATCACGGATTCCTTTCATTTCTATCATGTGCTCACGACTGATAGACTCATTGCCACATTCATAAAACAGGATACTCGGATTATTGCGGTTATAAATGATAGCGTCACGCATCAATTCTGTACGCTGTTCCCACTGACGTCCTTCACAATCTTTCTCGGCATCACCGGCCTGCATAGCCTGAATCAATCCTACACGGTCACACGACTCGATATCCTGTTTCCACGGAGTGACATGCATCCAGCGCACAAGGTTCGCATTGCCCTCTACCATCAGATGATTGCTATAATCGCTCAACCAGGCAGGCACGCTCATCCCGACTCCCGGCCATTCATTGCTCGTCCGCTGTGCAAAGCCCTTCATCTGAATAACGCGATCATTCAGCCAGATCATTCCTTTACCGAAACGCGTTTTACGGAATCCGGTACGGGTAGCGACCTCGTCTACTTTCCTGCCATCTACCCACAGACTTGTCTTTACCGTATACAAATAGCCATATCCCCAACTCCAGAAATGCAGGTTGTCTACCTCAGATGCCGCTTTCAGTGTGATTGTTTCACCCGGTTTCACCACCGCTTGTATTTCTCCGAATGTCTTGACGGATGTCCCGTCACGGTCTATCAGTTCCACTTGATAAGATACTTGCTTATCACGATTATATTCGTTCTTGATTTCCGACTCCGCATGAATGACAGCTTTCTGTGATTTCACACGAATATCTTCAGCATAGACGTAGACTCCGGTCGTTTTGAGATTACTATATAAAGGTAAAGTCTGATACAGACGGTCGGTGACATGCAACCATACATTTTTCGGAATGCCTCCATAATTGGCATTAAAATTCTTATTGCTCCACTGATATTTCGTACCTGTTGCCCGTTCTTTATAATTCCAGTCATTGTCGATGCGAAGTGCTATTACATTTTCCTGTCCATACTTAATGTAAGGAGTCAGGTCGAAGCCGACAGCCATCACGCCATTTTCGTGCAGACCGATATGATGACCATTAATATAAAAATCCGCCCCTTGACGAACTCCTTCGAACTCTACAAAGACCTTCTTGTTTTTACTATCGCCCGGCAGACGAAAATGCTTCCGATACCACATAATCGTATCGGTCAGTTCATCAATACTTAAGCGAAAAGCCTCATCTTCATTGAAAGCATGCGGCAAAGTCACTTTCTTCCAGTCCGAATCAGAAAAACGTATTTGCTTTGCTTCCGGAGTATCACCCACATAAAGCAACCAGTCTGAATTGAAATTATATTTATTACGGACATCGGACGATGTCACGAACTGGCTTATTCCAATAAAAGCCAAAAAGAAAAAGAGGATTCTATGTCTCATAGTATGTCTATTTATCTGTTCGTGGCAAAGCTAGCGCAAAATACCACACCTGTCCATAGACTAAAATACAGATTGCATAGAGATTTGTTCAGAAAGCATAGAAATGAAGAATGATGAATGAAGAATGAAGAATTGGCTGCGCTATCACGCTGCAAAGTAATTCTTCATTCATCATTCTTCATTCATTTAAAACTGGAAATAAATAAACGGCTGAATCTCCGAACTCTTCATCTGGATAACCAGATAGATCAAAGCTACCATCAGCAGGGCTTTGCCTAAAAACGGCAGACGAATGACTCCACGACAAGCAGCATTTTCCCAACTATCCGGGGTGAAATGGAGTAAAAAGCCGAGTAGCATCAAAGCAAACACACGCCAGTAACCCTCAATCAACTGTGGGAAAAGTTGCGGACGGAAGGTGGTGAATATCTGCCTCAGCATGTCCATCGAGTTCTGAAAATCGGCATTACGGAAGAAAATCCAGCAGAGACAGACAAAGTGGAAAGTGATAATGACTCCGAATACACGACGCCAGCCATGACTTTGCTCTCCTTTCTTACGACCGGTGATGGACATCCACATTTTATGCAACGCCAAAGCGATGCCGTGAAAGGTCCCCCAAAGCACAAAGTTCCAGGAAGCACCGTGCCACAGTCCACCCAAAAACATGGTAATAATCAGATTCAGATATTGGCGAAACTTGCCTTTCCGGTTTCCTCCCAAGGAGATGTACAGGTAATCGCGCAACCAGCTGGACAATGAAATATGCCACCGCCGCCAGAATTCGGTGATAGAAGCAGACTTATAAGGAGAATTAAAGTTGAGATTGAAATGAAAGCCCAGTAATAGAGCAATACCGATAGCCATATCACTATATCCGGAGAAGTCACAGTAAATCTGCAAAGCATAACCATATACTCCCATCAGATTCTCAACACCGGAATAAAGGGTGGGATTGTCAAAGATACGCTCTACAAAATTGACACTGATATAATCGGAAATAATAGCTTTCTTGAACAAGCCGGAAAGAATGAGGAAGATTCCTCGCCCGAACATTTCCTGAGAGACGAAAAGCGGTTTCCTGATTTGCGGGATAAAGTCACGGGCGCGTACGATAGGCCCTGCCACCAACTGCGGGAAGAAAGATACATAAAACGCATAATCCAGTATGTTTGTCAAAGGCTTGATGTCTTTCCGGTAAACATCGATAGTATAGCTCAATGACTGGAAAGTGAAGAATGAGATACCCACAGGCAAGAATATATCGAGTGCGGTAAACTCTCCTCCCATCAGCGAGGCAATCACCCCTCCCAGGAAATTAGTGTATTTAAAATAAGCAAGAAGTCCCAGATTGACTCCCAGACTCAACGTTACCAGCCCCTTACGCTTCCAACGCCCTTCGGTACGGTCCATCCATTGCGCCAGCAGAAAGTCGCAAACCGTGACCAAAGCCAACAGAAAAAAGTATGTACCACTACTCTTATAATAGAAATAATAAGAGAAAAGCGTTACAAACAGGATACGGGCTGTATACTTACGCTGCAACAGTGCATATACTACCATAAAGGCAGCAAACAGCCAGAGGAAGATACCACTACTGAATATCATCGGTGCCTGCGGATCGTAGGCAAGCACATCTTTTAAACGGCTGAAGTCAATATCAATGGGAAACATAATCGTTATAAGCTTGGATAAAGGCCTGGTATAATAAATTTCCCTGCAGGATGTATCCTTCGGGTAAATAATGTACATGATCGGGACGCATCAGTTTCGCTTCCGTCCAGTTGGTGCAGGCACGTCGCTTGCCCCCTACTACATCGTACATATCCCAAACGAGCAGGCGGTGGTCTTTAGCGTAGCGACGAATCGTTTCTGCCGCTGTAACTGTGCGGGGATTGATGGCGTATGTCCGTTTCCGCCGTCTCTGCCGGAAACTTTCGTAAGAACCCGGAGGAGTGGTCAGGAGAATGGGGGTATTGGGAAGGCTGTCACGCAACAGTTTGATAAACTCGTCCATCTGGTTATAATGCAGATTGACATTATACCGGCGATTGTGACTCTCGTTTGTTCCAAAAGAGAGAATCAGCAATTCGGGCTTCAAGGCTACAATATCCGCAATACGTCCCGGATGGGTAAACGTCAGACAAGTGGCTCCGTTCACTCCCATATCCGTATAAGAGACAGCCCCAAACGTTTCTTTCAGCAGCGTTCCCGTAGTTTGCGGATAGATATGCCCCCGAATATGGCTGTCACCAATATGAAGAATACGCACCGTATCTTCGGAAAGGCCGGCACGCACCTGACGAAGCCGTTCAAATACGGGTGTCAACAAAGCAATGCTGTCGATAATCTCATTCCTGCCGGTTTCGCGGAAAGCGGAGGGAAAAGATGTCTGCACCGGGATCGTGTCATTTGCCCAGTTCATTTCCCGCAAAGGCTTTATGTGCTTCAAGGTCTTCCCCAATGGAGGACAAGCAGGGATACGGTCTTGCGCCATTCCCTCCGGAAGAAAAGAGAAAACTCCGGAAAAGACTAAGATAAAGATACGCAACAGGCTACTTTTACTCATAAGCACGCCTCCTGTCATATTGTTCCTTACCGTATATCAATGTTTCATAAAGCAATCCGGCCAGATGCTTGCCTCCGCGAAAGTTGATATGCGTATAATCATAGTTCGCCATCGAAGGTTTGGCATGTACCAAATTCGCCATACTGCCCTCGCCGCCCATCGCTTCGAACATATTCCAAAAAGCAATGCCGCTCTCGGCAGCAATGTTCTGCTGATAGCGAATCAGGTTCTTGACTCCCGGCATAGTACGAAGTTCACCGTCTTCAGTCTTATAATCACGGTCACCGACACTTAACAGCAAAATACTCGCCTGTGGAAAACAGTTCTTCAGATGCTCGATAGAAGTAAGCAGCCCTTTCTGATAGTTATCATAATTGCGTCCACGCTCGGTAGCCACGTTCAATCCGTATTCAAGAATAATCAGGTCATAAGGACGTTGCTCGTTAAACTGACGGAGCATTTGTTGCGGAATACCACGCAATGACAAGCCGGAACTACCGCGCAAAGAAAAGTTATCGAGAATGATTCCTTTCTTTCCATCCATGGCCAATCCGTAGAAAAGGGTGGAGTCGGCACGATCTACCGTCCACCGTACAGAGCCGATACGCCCCTCTACAGAAATCTTTTGCAAATCACCGGAAGGTGCCAAAGAGTAGTTCTTATTCTCTCCCCGGTTCACACGTGCAGTAAGATAAACGGAATCTTTATTGTAGAAGAAAATCGAAGCTCGCTGGCAAGTGTCAAGAAGCGAAGCATATTTGCTTTGTCCTCTCAACTCGACGTATGCCCCTTCACGGGGAATAAAGTAATGTCCGGAAATACCTTGCTTCTTTTTATCGAAATAGACGCTGTCCGTCACCGCATGGCTGGACCATCCCCCGAAGGTATGGCGCACAGTAGGACGATAGCCACTCGTCATCGAAGTAATCGTGACAAATCCCACACCACAACCTCCAAAACGTTTCTGAAGCATTTCGCGCAAATCAGCCGTGAATATATCCGCCTCTATGAAAGAATCACCGAAAACGGCTATACGCACCAGTCCGTCATCCTCCGGATTCGAAGAAGAAGTACGATCGAGTGCTTCATAAAAAGAAGCCATACCACAACGGGTGGAGTCACCGTAATCTTCAATACAAGTCATGCCTGCACGACATGTATCAACAAAAGCCGGCTTTACAACCGGAGGTAAAGGTATACTGTCAGAATCGGCTGCCGCCACTTCTTGCTTCGGATAGCGAAGATCACTTAAAATATCGACACGCCTCATCGTGTGTCCGTCGATTGTTATAGCCGGAAGCCAATAAAGTCCGAGCAGCGCTGCAAACACTGTCAGTACAAACCATAACGAATATTTCAGGTAGTTTTTGATAATCTTCATCTTATAAATAGATATAGGCTCTCCTTTTCGTTCTTGTTTTTTACCCGGTGCCGAACCACCCCTTCATCGGTGCCGGAGGAGGTCTTCATCGGTGCCGGAGCACAAGCTCATCGGTGCCAAACGTTTTCGGGCTACAAAGATAGACAAAAGAGAGAATAAAGAAGGGAGAATCTACATTATTTATAGATTCTCCCTTCTGATTATTTATTCACAGTACGAGCGCTAGATCGTCCGTTCAATGTTCCATACAAATGCACGCAAGCCCAACTGTTCGGTCTGCAAGTCCATCTTGTGCAGTGTATCCAGCAACGGGTCAACTTTATTGTCATCAACTACCGTAAGGATAGCAGAGCACATGCTAGGCCAGGCATGGCTGCCGAAGTGCGGATCACCTGTCTTTGAACCACGTCCCTGCACCTTTTCCAAATATGTAAAGCCACGGCAGTTCAGACGGTCGAGCAATGCCATAATCCGTTCGTAATAAGCCTGGTCGAATGTTATCAATACTGATTTCATATTTCTTTTCTGTTATTTCTTAATAATTTCGTCTTTATGTTCCTGGAAGTAAACATCCAACTCGCGCTGACGATGAAGTTTACGACGTCGGTTCTTGATACCGGTTCCGGCAAATACACAGTACAAGGTAGGAATCAGAATCAAAGTAAGAATAGTCGATATTGTCAGACCACCGATAACGGCAATCGCCATCGGACTCCACATTTCAGAACCTTGTCCGCCACCGATAGCCATCGGGATCATACCCAAAACCGTAGTGGCTGTCGTCATCAATACCGGACGCAGACGGCTCTTGCCGGATGTCACCACAGAGTTGATGACTGCCATACCCCGCTCTCGACAGAGGGTGATATAGTCAATGAGCACAATACCATTCTTCACCACAATACCAATCAACATGATACCTCCCAGCAAACTCATTACACTCAACGTACTGCCTGTGAAGAACAATGCCATCAAGACTCCACTAAATGCAAACGGCAGAGAGAACATGATAATGAACGGATAAGTCAGTGACTCAAACTGTGCTGCCATTACGATGAACACAAGAATGACAATCAGAATACCCAGTGTTCCCAAATCACGGAACGAATCCTGCTGGTCCTCGAACGAACCGGAAATCTGAATGGTCACTTCCCCCGGAAGTTCCATCTTATCGATAATCTTATTTCCGGCTGCTACTACGTCACCCAACGGAGCTCCCGAAATAACGGCGGACACAGTAACGATACGTTCACGGTCTTTACGTTCGATGGTAGGGGGCGCGAAACGTTCTACTACCTTTCCGACATCCTTCACGCGTACTGATTCTCCTTTTGCATTATAAATAAGGATATTCTCGAGGCTTTCCAGACTGGTACGATATTCGGGTGCATAACGCACTTTGATATCATACTCATCTCCATCCTCACGATATTTGGAAGCAACGGCACCATTGATACGATTACGCAAATAATTACCTGCAGTAGCCAGGTTCAGTCCGTGCATCGCCAGTTTCTCGCGGTCGAAATCAACCTGATATTCAGGCTGGTAATCGCTACGGCTGATGTTAACCTCAGTTACACCTTTCACGTTCAGCAATTCACGTTTCAAACGGGCGGCCACGCTATCGGTCGTCGTCATATCATATCCGTATATCTCAAAATCGGCACTTGCCTGAGCAGACATACCGGTATTGCTACCTCCCAGAATAACCTGTGCTTTACTGAACTCCGGATAAGCTTTCAAGTCCTGACGCATCTCATCGCAGACTGTTTCCAGCGAAATATCACGGTCGCCCGGGTCCACCAGACTGATGTTGAAGGAAATGATATGCGAACCGTTGTCCTGCATAGAAGCCCAAGTATTATCGGAATCTGCCTGACCTACAGTATAGTTACATACCTTCATGATGTCCTTATATTTAGTCAGCCACTGATTAGTCAGTTTCTCTGAAAGCTCCTGCGCTATTTCCTTTCGTGTACCGATCGGCAACTCAAGCTGAACAGCGATACGGGCATTATCCTGTGCAGGGAAGAACTCCGTACCAATGCCTTTTGCACAAAGCAAACTGACAACAAAGAAAGCGATACAGCTCACAATCACAATCGGACGATGACGAACTGCCCAGTTCAGCATCTTCGCATACCCGGTATCGAGTCCGTCTAACGCCTTCTCAATCGGAGTAAAGAAGAGCTTGAACATTTTCGACGGTCTCTTTTGCAGGCGGAGTAATTGCGAACAGAGCATCGGGGTCAGTGACAATGCCGCCACAGTAGACACAAACATGATGGCACACATCATCCAGCCCAACTGCTTGAAAAGTACACCGGACATACCGCTTACCATTGTCAACGGAAAGAACACGGCAATCATGGTCAGTGTAGAAGCGATTACGGAAATCGCCACCTCATTCGTTCCATGCACTGCAGCCTGTTTCGGGTCCGAGCCACGCTCAATATGCGTCGTCACATTCTCAAGTACCACAATCGCATCATCCACCACCATACCGATGGCAATAGACAGAGACGAAAGCGAAATAATATTAATCGTATTTCCGGTAATTGCCAGATATATGAAAGAGGCAATCAATGAAAGCGGAATCGTGATACAGATAATCAACGTCGCGCGCCAGCGTCCTAAGAAAAGGAACACGACAATCACAACGAACAACAGAGCGTACATTACAGTTTCTGCCAAACTGTCAATCGTGTTCAGGATGTTATCGGAAGTATCTACAATCACTCCCAGCTTCACGTCACTCGGCAGATTCTTCTGCAAGCGCGGAAGGGCTTCTTCTACTTTACGGGAGATTTCTACAGAGTTGGCTCCCGACTGCTTCTGAACTACAATCATTGCCCCCTGCACACCATTATTGTAAGTCTCCTGCGCACGTTCTTCTACTGTGTCAACAATTCGTGCCACATCACGCAGAAATACATTGGCTCCATTGTGCGTACCGACTACGATATCCGCCAACTGCCGGGAATCGTCAAATTCTCCTTCCACACGGAGTGCATACGTCTCACTACCGATATCGAAGTTACCACCCGGAATATTCTTGTTTTCGGCTCCGATAATAGAGCTGATTGTCTCAATGCTCAGATTATACGCTTCCAGCTTATTGGGGTCGCAGTATACCTGAATCTCACGCTGCGGTGCACCACTGATGGACACCGTACCCACACCGGGGATACGTGCCAGAGGGTTAACCACACGGTCATCCAATATTTTGTAAAGCGCAGCCTGGCTCTCATTAGCCTGTACCGAAAGCAATACAATAGGAATCATGTCCGTACTGAACTTGAAGATGATCGGATTCTCGACATCATCCGGAAGCTGAGAACTTACCATGTCAAGTTTATCACGCACATCATTCGTCAGCACGTCAATATCATTACCAAACTCAAATTCCAGCGTAATCAATGACATGTTCTCGGAAGAACGAGAGGTAATATGTTTCAGGTTACTCACCGCATTCAAGGTATTCTCCAGCGGTCGGGTAACGTTATTTTCTATATCCGAAGCACTTGCGCCAGGATATGCGGTCATTACCATGATCGTATTTGTATCAATATCCGGATACAAGTCGATAGGTAACTTAGACAAAGAGAAAAGACCAAAAATCACCACTGCCAGAAAGCAGAGGGAGGTCATAATCGGTTTCTTAACCGCACCTTCGTATAAACTCATTTCTTTATCGTGATTAGTTTAATAGTGATTTTACTTCTCGATCTCTACTTCTGTACCGTTTATCAGACGTGCCTGTCCGGCCACTACCACCTGTGAGTTATCGGGCACACCGGATTTCAGCTCATACTCCGAGCCCATACGTCTGCCTAACTCTACTTTGTTGTAAGACACCTTGCCATCTTTATAAACGTACACATAGCGATCACCGGAACCTGCCTGTTTCACAATAGCCAAGTCGGGCACTACGACATTATCCGCCGTACCGAAGTTCAGAGTAGCACGGGCAAACATTCCCGGACGTACACGCTGATCTTTGTTGTCCAACTTGATCTCGATCTGGAAAGTACGGGTAGTTGCGTCGATAGTCGGATAGATCAGGCTGATAGTTCCCTTGAACAGTTCGTCACCATATACATCCAGCTTCACATCTACCGGTTCACCTTTCTTCACTTTCGTGAAATAGGTTTCAGAAACGTTGATCATCAGCTTGACCGGAGTAATCTGCTCGACTACCAATACCGGACTGCCTCCGCTATACATATCACCATTATCATAATTACGGGCAGTGATTACTCCATTGATCGGGCTCAACAGGAAAGTATTCTCCACCAGATTATCATAGGCAGTCTGCTTCACATCGAGCTGCATCTTCGAAGCATCCCACTCTGATTTAGAAGCACCACCTACTTTATATAGCTCGTCAATACGATTAAATTCTATTTTCTGATTGTCCAGTTGCAGTTTCGTTTGTGTCAGATTGGCTGCATCCATCTGTACCAACTTCTGACCTTTGGATACACGGTCGCCCACTTCTACCAGAATCCGGTCGATGCGGACAGGTGACGAAGGAGCAATGTTGTTCTTTACTTCAGCTTCCACCGTCGCTGTGTAATCCTGTATCTGATCTACGGGACGGGCCGTTACATCAGCCACTTTTACTCTAGGCTTCTCGTCTTCCTGTTTCAAAGCAGCCTTATCTTTTCCACCCGTACATGAGGTCATAACTACTGTCAATAGCAGAGCCACTAATTGGATACCTTTTTTCATATTCCTTAGTTGTAATTTTAGTTGTCTATCTTCTTTATTGTTTTCCCAAAACCTGATCAAGGTCAGCCTTCGCTGTCAGGTAATCGTAGATTGATTGATTATAAGTAAGTTGTGCCTGTGTCAGGGATACTTGCGAACTATTAAGTTCGAGTACGGTTCCCTTACCTACTTCGTAACGTTTTCCGGCAATCTGCACCGCTTTTTCAGCTTGCATCACGTTTTCCTTGTTGCTGACAACCTGTTCTGAACTGGCAGTCATATTGTTACGGTAGCTTACTACTTGCATATTCAGCTTTCTCTCCGTATCAATGCGGTTCCAGTCGAGCTGGCGCATCTGGATGCGGGCTGATTTTACTTTCGTAAAGTTGCTCGCTCTATACAAAGGAATACTCAGATTGAACATCAAAGATGAACTGTTGCTCCATGTATAATCAAAGAAATTGATATTCGGATTATACAAAGACTGATACTGATAAGAGAAACTCATCGACAAAGTAGGTATAAAGTTCGTTCTCAACGACTTCACGTTCTTTTCGAGCAACTTCATATTCAACTCAAACTGCTTCATCGTCGTATTATTATCCAAACTCATATCTTCTTCTTTCAACTGATTGGCAAACAGCATTGATTCGTAGTTTGTCAGATTATCGTCAGTCTTAATATCTACATCTGCCGTAATTCCCATCAGCACTTTCAACTGGAGTTTCGCCAGCGTCACAGCATTAGCGGCAGAAATTACATTTGGTTTGATGCTACGCATCTGCACCTCTGCACTGATCTTATCAAATTCGCTGACTGCTCCTTGTTGATATTTAGCGTTCACAACGTTGAAATTATCTTCTGCCAACTTATAACTGCCCTGAAGTACTTCATAACTATCCTGAGCAAGCATCAGCTGATAATAAGCTTTAGTTACCTGATTGATCAGATCCAGTTCGGAAGCACGTGACTTCTCTACCGCCAGTTCGATATCCGTCTTTGTCATTGACATAGCCCGGTAAACTGCCGGTGCAAACAAAGGTAGGTTAATGCTCAGTCCGGCATTAGCGGTATTCGTACCGTCTTGCCCCATCTTGAACGACATGTCGTTCAGTTTCATTTCAGCCGCTTTGATCGTGTGATCCAGTGATCCGTTTAGGCTTGCTTCAGGTAGCAGACTCTGCCACGCTTCCTTACTTGCAACTTTCTTCAAGGCAATTTCTTCTGCTGCCACCTTTATCGTAGGATTCTCATCCAACGCTATTTCCAGGGCTTTATCCAGCGTCAGCGTCAGCGTATTCTGCGCTGTCTGTTCTGTCTGAGCCTTTGCAAAGCCAAACGCACAGAGCGCCATTGCTGTCAGAAGCATTTTCTTGCCTGTCAATCTTTTCAATCTGTTCATAAACTCGTTTCTATTTGATCCTTAATTGTTTGTCATCCGAATCTTACTCCTATTGTTGTTCGACCCGGTTTTTACGATATTCTGATATAAATTCTTCTAAAACTCTGGCTCCTTTTTCCGTGGAAATACCACGTATATAAGTAAACATGATGGATTCGTATACTTCTATAAAAGGATATTCGTTGCAAATATCCGTATTCAACAACACATCGAACTGTTCGCGTACCAACAGGTTGACTATCTCAAAGTTGACATCCGAACGAAAAATACCTTGCTCCACACCCGACTTAAAAAAAGACATCGTCTTTTCCGAGTCACTTTCACTACGGTCTTTCATCATTGCATACACCTTCGGATATTTCTTGATATCCTCAAAAAAGCGTTTATTTGTCTGGTGAAAGATCTCAATACTCTTCTGAAAAACAGCAAGTATAACCTCCAGCACATTATTAGATTGTTCGTATATTGCCTGTAAGTATTTGTCTCTTTCAGCCTGTTTATGCAGAATACACTCCTTCAATAATGATTCCTTATCTGCAAAAACCTCATAGAGCGTACGTTTGGAAATTCCCAATGCTGCCGCAATGTCATCCATCGTAATACACTTAATACCTTTCAAAGTAAAAGCTTCTGTCGCGGTCATTATGATCCGTTCTCTCAACTCTGCCTTTTGGGACGCGTCTCTTCCATGCTCCATCATCACTCTTTTTTAGATTTTGTTAGACTCAGTTTACTATAAATTCACCACTTTAGGGGAAAAACGGAACAAAGATATATAGAAAACTCAATTAACAAATCAAGTTTCCTTTTATTTATAGCCCATTTGATAAATATTATCATTCACTAGAGGTATATGAAAACAAGTGTTAATAGGAAATACAGAGCAAAAGTAAGGAATAGCGGTATATGAAGTAAAGTTTTATCGTTATGAAGAGGGAAATAACCGGTAAATGCCGGATAAATACCGATAAGAATCGATATGTTATCCGGCAGTAACAGTCACCCATTATTAACGATAAACAAAAGGAGGTTTAGTACTCTAACTTAGTCCTTTTTAAAAAAGCAACTGTTTTATGTATCTCTTTGTACATCACGATGTCATCTTTCACAAAAGGCACTTCTTTCCGATAAGCATTCAGGAAACTCTCCAAAAGCGGAGAGGTTTTCAACGGACGGCGGAAATCGATACCCTGTGCGGCATTCATCAGTTCGATAGCAAGGATATGCTCCAGATTATCCATCACTTTATAAAGTTTAGTCGCGGCATTGGCGCCCATACTTACGTGGTCTTCCTGTCCATTAGACGAGACAATGGAATCGCTTGACGCGGCATAACAGTACATTTTGTTCTGGCTGACCATAGATGCAGCGGCATATTGTGGAATCATGAAACCGGAATTTAGTCCCGGATTGGCTACCAGAAACTCCGGAAGTTCACGGAGCCCCATGATCAATTGGGAAACACGACGTTCGGAAATATTTCCCAGTTCTGCCAAAGCAATGGCGAGAAAGTCATAGGAAATGGCAAGTGGCTGGCCGTGAAAATTTCCACCGGAGATGATTCTGTCTTCATCAGGAAAGATCGTGGGATTGTCTGTAACGGAATTAATTTCAGTCAGCAACACGGAAGAAACATAGCGGATAGCATCTTTCGTTGCGCCATGCACTTGCGGGATACAGCGAAAAGAGTAAGGATCTTGCACGTGCGCCTTAGGACGCTCGATCAGTTCACTGCCAGCCAGCAGCTTACGAAAGGCCTCTCCTGTTTCTATCTGTCCGGGATGAGGGCGTATCTGTTGGATACAATCCATAAACGGGTCAATGCGCCCGTCAAAAGCCTCAAGAGAAAGGGCAGCTATCAAATCGGCCTTTTTAGAGAGACGGAAGGCTTTGAGAATAGCAAACACACCATTGGCACTCATGAACTGTGTACCATTGAGCAACGCAAGCCCTTCCTTGCTCATGAGCCGGACGGGCTCCCAGCCAAATTCGTCGAGTACGCTGATTGCTTCGCATTTCTTTCCTTTATAGTTAACGTCGCCTACACCAATCAGAGGAAGAAACAGATTTGCTAATGGGGCAAGATCGCCGGAAGCACCCAAAGAACCACGATCGTAGACAATGGGCAGTACGTCGTTATTGAAAAAATCGAGAATACGCTGTACGGTAATAAGTTGTACGCCACTGTGCCCCAACGAGAGAGCATGGGCTTTGAGCAGCATCATCAGTTTGATAATGACAGGACGAATTTCTTCTCCTACACTGCAAGCATGGCTCTTGATGAGGTTTTCCTGTAAGGTTCCCAATTCGTCGGGAGATATATTTTTAGTACATAAAGAACCAAAGCCTGTAGTAATGCCATATAAAGGTTCTTCGGAAGCAGCTATTTTATGGTCGAGATAATCACGGCATTTCTGAATGCGGAGCTTGGCTTCGGGAGCCAGTTCCAGCTTCAGATTCTCGTTGATGATCCGTTCGATGATTTCGAAGGTCAGTTCTCCGGAACCTATTTGATACACATTCTTGCTCATACGCGTAAATCTTGGTTGACGGCATCCAGTAATTCTTTCTCTTTCCGGCAGGCGGTTTGCTCTATCCGGTCCGCTTCGGCTTGCAAGCCCTGGACAAATTCTTTGTCTTTGAGTACCCCCAGATTAATGCGGACATTCAGCAATGCCCCCAATACGGCGGATCGTGCCGCCATCATGGCTACACAGGCGTCTGTAATAGCGTTCCGGTTTCCCAGACGGGCGATGTCTGCTATGACGGGCATCACTTCAAGTGCTTTCCGGGCAACTTCCATCGGAATGAGGGCGGCATGCCTGGTGGCTTCCTGAATGGCAGCGCTGCGGGCAGCTTTTTCTTCATCGGTAGCTTTGGGAAGTTTAAAACAGGCAAAAACTTCATCATAGGCTTCGGAGTCTTTATCAATCAAGGCGACGAATTCTTTTTGGAATCGGGTGGTAAGCGTCTGTGCGTGCTGCATTACTTCTTCGCTGGCTTCATATCCTTTCTTTCCGATGGTGAGTCTCGTCACCATCGTGGCCAAAGCAGAAGCCAGCGCTCCGCCTAAAGCAGCAATACTGCCACCGCCGGGTACCGGATCATTGCCGGCTACCTTATCTAAAAAATCTTTTACGGTTAAATCTGCTAACATGGTATTTTATGCTTTTAGTTATCAATTGACGGGGTATAACATACCGCCTTTAATAGTCATGATGACACAGTTCATGCCTACGTAGTATGGCAGAATGTGATAATTGTCCGAATTCAGTATGACAAAGTCACCTTGCTTGCCTACTTCGATACTTCCGATCCGGTCTGCCCGATGAAGGGCAGCAGCTCCGTTCAGTGTAAGGGCAGTGATGGTTTCTTCGATGCTAAGTTTCATGTAAATACACGCCAAAGCAATGGTCAACGGGATGGAACCGGAGAAACAGCTTCCCGGATTCAAGTCTGTGGCAAGTGCTACGGCACAGCCGGCATCAATCATTTCACGACCGCGTGCATAAGGTTCTTTCAGCGCGAAAGCCGTCAGAGGCAGCAGGGTAGCTACTACTCCTGCATCGGCCATTGCACGGATTCCGGCATCGGAAGCCTGAAGCAGATGATCGGCAGACAAAGCGCCCAGTTCGGCAGCCAGCTCAGCGCCACCAAAGGAAACGATTTCATCGGCATGGAGCTTTAACAGGAAGCCTTGTTCTTTGGCTTCCCGAAGGAGACGGCGGGACTGTTCGACAGAGAAAACTCCTTGTTCGCAAAAGACATCACAACATTCGGCAAGTTCGTTCTCGCGGATAACGGGGAGCATTTCACGAATCAGAAAGTCGATGTATTCGTCTCCTCTTCCTTTATACTCTTCGGGAAGGGCGTGGGCTCCTAAGAAAGTGGATACAATGTCGATACGTTTGTGTTCGTCATTGTTCAGGCTGCGCATTATTTTCAGTTGCAGCAATTCTGTTTCCCGATCGAGTCCATAGCCGCTTTTGCCTTCTACCGTGGTGACTCCCATAGCACTCATCTTCTTCAGAAAACCTTCGGCTGCCGAGCGAAGTTTCAGGAAATTCATTTGCCGGGTAGCTTTTACGGTACTGGCTATCCCTCCGCCATGTTCCATGATGGACATATAGCTTTCGCCTTTCAGCCGCCATGAAAATTCTTCGGAACGTTCTCCGCCAAAAACAAAATGGGTATGCGAATCGACAAAGCCCGGAAGCAGGCAATGTCCCCGGGCGTTGTAATGCCAGTAATGCTGGTAGTAGCCGTCACGATCTTCGCCACGGCTCTCACCGACGTAAGTGATGATGCCTTTGGTCACTTCTACCGTTCCGTTTTCTATGATACGGAGTTGTCCCATTTCCGCACCTTTACGGGCGGAGGTTCCTGTCGGGGTGACAATACGGGCATTGAATATAATCAGGTTTTCACTCATTGATCTTTTATTATTCGGTTCTTACTATTTCAATCATAAGTCGATATAAGTTTCAGCAGCTTTATATCGGACACACATTATTTGAATACTCCGGGCGCTATTCCATGATACGCGCTTCCAGCACCTGCTGCATGGAGAAATTCTCCAGTCCTAAATAATAGGAGGCCGTATCTATCAGCGCTTCCATCGGCACCAGACCAATGATCTCACTTCCAACAATCGTCACTCCATAGCGACGGGCCTCAATACGCACCAATTCGAAAGCACGGTAAAGGGCGGTGCGGGTGTAATCGGTCATATTAATGGATACTTGGGTGATATTCCGCTCTTTCAGTTCCACCCCCATTGCTTTGACGTAGCGGAGACCGCCGTTGATATGCCGGATATTCTTTGCTATCTTCGTGGCTATTTCAAGATTATTGGTACTCAGATTGATGTTATAAGCAACCAGCGGCATTCGGGCACCGATAGCTACCGTTCCGGCAGTGGGATGACGCTCGGCAGGACCGAAGTCGGGCTGCCATTCGGGAAGTCTGATTTTCTCCGCCATTCCTTCAAATTCTCCCTTACGGACGGAGGCCAGATTTTCCCGATGCGGAGCTGTGGCGGACTTTTCATACAGAAAGACAGGGAGATTATATAGTTCCGCCACCCGGGAAGCCACTTCTTTCGACAGGGCGACGGCTTCTTCCATCGTCGTATTCTTGATCGGAATGAAAGGAACCACGTCCACCGCTCCCATGCGGGGATGCTGTCCGCTATGATGGTTAAGGTCTATCAGACGGACAGCAATGCCGATAGCTTCAATGACTGCATCGCGCAAGGCTTCCGGTTCGCCAACCAAAGTGACTACCAGACGGTTATGATCTTCATCATTGCTATAGTCGAGCAGCTTCACGCCGGATTTGCCACGAAAAGGGGCTACTATCTTGTCTATTTTCTCCAAATCACGTCCCTCGCTAAAGTTGGGGACACATTCGATGATCTTACTCCAATTCATATTTATTTCTCTATTTCGTTACTTTCTATTACAATACTTCTTTTATTGTCTTTTTAATCAGCTCGTCATCAACCAGATAAGGCATCGTTATATGATACCCTTCCGAATGTGATTCATTGAAAGCGTCACTAGTTTCCATTGCATGCGGATTGCGGGCCCACGAACGGCGGGCCACTCCGCCCATCACATCCCAAAGCATAGCCGAGCGAAGTATCTCGTCTACCCGTTCGCTGCCGTCACATACCATGCCGAAGCCGCCATTAATCGCTTTTCCGATACCGACTCCGCCGCCATTATGCAGGGCTACCAAGCTCATGCCACGGGCGCAGTTTCCGGCAAAACACTGCACGGCCATATCAGCCATGACATTACTTCCATCTTTGATATTCGATGTCTCACGGAAAGGCGAATCGGTTCCACTCACATCATGATGATCACGGCCCAACATGATCGGTCCTACTTCTCCCCGCCGTACCATTTCATTGAAACGGAGGGCGATATTCATTCTTCCCACGGCATCCTGATAGAGAATACGTGCCTGAGTACCTACTACCAGCCTGTTCTTTTCGGCGTCGCGTATCCAGTTATAATTATCCAGATCCTGTCCCCGTCGATTGACATCAATGCACTCCATTGCGGCACGGTCCGTTTTTATCAGATCTTCGTGCCTACCGCTCAGACATACCCATCGGAAGGGGCCATAACCATAATCAAAGAGTTGGGGTCCCATGATATCTTCTACATAACTCGGCCATATAAATCCGTCTTTCTCATCAACGCCATTGCGGGAAATCTCTTTCACTCCGGCATCATAAACCGCTTTCATAAAGGAGTTGCCATAATCGAAGAAGTAAGTGCCGCGTGCCACCAGTTTCCGGATTACCTCAAAATGGCGGCGCAAGGAAGCGTCTGCCAGACGACGGAACTGATCAGGGGATTCATGAAGAAGGCGGGTCCGCTCTTCGAAAGTCAAGCCTGCGGGACAGTAACCTCCTTCGTAAACGGCATGGCAAGAGGTCTGATCGGACAAAAGTTCAATATGAATCTGCTCACGTTCCGCATATTCCAGCAAATCGACGACGTTGCCATGATAGGCTACCGAGCAAGGTTCCCGACGTTCCATCGCTTCTTTTGCCAGACGGAAAGCCTCCGACAAGTCTTGTGTGACATGGCCTACCCATCCCTGCCGATAACGTGTTTCGATACGGGAGCTATCGACTTCGGCTATAATAGAGGCTGCTCCGGCTATTTCGGCTGCCTTTGGCTGTGCCCCGCTCATTCCTCCCAAACCGGAAGATACGAAGAAGTGACCACGCAAATCTTTGTCCTGCGGAATGCCGAGTTTCAATCGTCCGGCATTGAGTAATGTATTGAAAGTGCCATGAACAATACCCTGCGGACCGATATACATCCAGCCGCCCGCCGTCATCTGCCCATAGTTGGCAACTCCCATTTGTGCGGCAATGTGCCAGTCGTGCTGATTGTCGAACTGACCTATCATCATAGAGTTGGTAATAATAACGCGGGGAGCATCGGGACGGGAACGAAACAGTCCCAACGGATGTCCGGACTCAATGACCAGTGTTTGCTCAGGAGTAAGTTCTTCGAGATATTGCTTGATCAGAAGGTATTGCATCCAGTTCTGACAAACTTGTCCGGTTTCACCATAAGTAACAAGTTCATAGGGATACAACGCGATATCAAAACAGAGATTGTTGTCAATCATTACTTGAAAGGCTTTGCCTTCCACACATTTGCCACGATATTCATCAATCGGTCTGGCTTTCAGATCGCCTGCGGGGCGGAAGCGGTATCCGTAAATTCGCCCACGGGTACGCAATTCTTCCATAAATTCAGGTGCCAGTTGCTCATGCAATTCCAAGGGGATATAGCGCAATGCATTCTTCAATGCCGTAGCTGTCTGCGCCGGCGTAAGCGTATAACTACGGTCGGGGGCCCTCCGGATACCTTCTATGAAAGCTGGGTAGGGAGGTAACGTGTTGCCAAGAGTTATCTTCATAATAAGCAGAATTAAGGATTACAAACTGTAAGCAATACAGTTCTATAACTCTTCGCAATATAGAAAAAAAGAAGAGAAAAGACAAAGGTTTTGGCAGATTTATTATCAGAAAGGTATTATTTATTCTTTCTGCTGCTCACCACACAGCATTTGCAGATACTTGAAGGTATGCTTCGCTTCCTGACTATCTTTTGTAAGGTAGGCTTTCTTCCAGTCCGGATGTTTTTCCAGCAGTTGCGCCATCTTTTCTTTTCCTACAAAATCAATCTTTCCGGTCTCACCGTTCAGCTCATAGCAGACCCGTTTAGTAACCAGACTTGAAGCGGCAAGAGCATCTCCCACATTTCCACCCAGTTTCACATCATCTTCTTCTGCAAATGTCCCACCGATTACCGACCCTAATGGCATCGCACAGAAATAGATATTTTTGCCCAACTGAACAGCCGGAGCATACCACGCCCCGAAACGCATCTTTTTATAACGCAACTTACGACAGTTGATAAATAAGTCTCCTTCAGAAGTACGCACCGCAAAACAACGCTTCTTCAACTGGCGGCACATAGATTCATCATTGCCTGCCGTTATCCGGTAGTCAGCCCCGCCTGTCAATAGAATCTGGCTTCTGGAACGCTTCTCTACTCGCAACACCGCAAGGGTATCGCCATCTTGAGCCATCAACTCTTTCAAGTTCGAATAAATGATATTCTGCGCAACTACCGGAAGGCTAATCACGCTTATCAGCAACCACAAAACATATCCTTTCTTCATAAGCCATCCTCCTTTCTTCATTCAACGCCTTTTCGAGTGGAAAGTTATAAATTTTAGCGCATAAATGCAAGAATGGAAAAAGAAATGTTGAAAAAAGAAGCCAAGAAGCCCCTTTCGCCTTCTTGGCACAGCACCTCTTACACACAATTATCCCGGAAGCAAGTCAATCGTCCCCGAAGTTTGTTTACTCATGAAATACGGTTTATGGTTCTTTTTATAATCTTATCTTGTCTTTTTTCATCCGGAATATCAGGCGTTAATACCTGAGTCGTCAGGGTTGACTAAAAAGTCGGTAGTATCTCCAATTCCCCTCCCTTCGGGAAGGAGAAGATTTAAGATACTACCGACTTTTTAGTCAGCCCCATATCAACTATGAAAGAATAAGCTCCCGGGAACAACAGCAAATGAACGATTCATTATGCTATTATGCAGGCATGATTAATATATTCCGTCAGTAACAACAAATCGTTTCACGTACATGCTCCCATCAGTCCACGTACGTAAACCATTGAGCTCACATACGTGAACCGAACAGATCACGGACGTGAAACGAAAATATGAAACGAACAAAATATATTAGTCAAACCTTGTTTACAGGTTAAGGTTGCCGAGTCTTGTCTTAATATAGGCGGCATACAGGAAGTAATATATGGCATAAACAACGTACATTCATGCCTAAAAGGGAATTCTTAACACAAATAGGCAAAGGCTTTAAAAGAGTACACTTTCTACTGATAATCAACAAATTAACCGTATTATCTATTAAAAACAGGTGATAATAGAAAGCAGAAAAACATCTATTATCACCTTATTATCACCGGTTATTATCACCATTACTTGACTAATTATAAGACACTTATCACACAAAGGTGACAAGTGACAATAACAAAGTGTGTTTATTTCCTATGTAACTTTGCTCTAAACCATCACAACTTGCTTCATCACCGATTACTGAATGACCGTTAATAAAGAGTAAATCTGCTCTTTACAAAAACACGCTCCCATTCTGCTTTTTACGAATTATATTACCTTTGTCCGAAAAGCAATATAATCGTATGGAAAAACAAGAAAATATTATAGCAACCTATCAACAAATCATTCAGGAAACAGAACAACAACTACAAAAAGCGCAGAAACGCATTCGCTATATCAGCCTTCTGAGACTGATCTTATTCGTAGAAGCAGTAGCCTCCGCCATTATTTTTTGGTCTGATGGATGGTTAAAGCTCATCGTCTTTACCGTAATTCCCATCATCGCTTTCATTTGGCTGGTGCAAAGCCACAACCGATGGTTTTACTGGAAAGATTATCTCAAAAAGAAAATAGAAATCAATCAGCAGGAACTACGAGCACTGCAATATGACTTTTCCGACTTCGACAACGGAAAAGAATACATCGATCCGTCTCACCTCTATACTTTCGACTTGGACATATTTGGCGAGCACTCACTATTCCAGTATATCAATCGTACTTCGACCCCCATCGGCAAACAGCGTCTTGCCAACTGGTTCAATGCGCATCTGGAAGAAAAAGAAGCTATCGAACAACGTCAGGAAGCGATTCGGGAACTATCTTCAGAACTTGAGTTTCGGCAACAATTCCGCCTGCTCGGATTACTTTATAAAGGCAAGCCATCCGACACCTCTGAAATTAAAGAATGGGTAAACAGTCCGAGCGACTATCGGAAACACGCTTTCCTCCGTATCCTCCCGACAGCAGTAGGTATTATAAACCTCCTATGTATCGGCGCAACGATTCTGGGATTTCTCCCTGCAAGCATCAGCGGGATAGTATTTGCATGCTTTGTCGTATTCAGTTTTATCTTCTCAAAAGGAATAACCAAAATACAAGCGACGTATGGCGAAAAACTACAAATTCTGTCTACTTACGCCGACCAGATTCTCATCACCGAGAAAAAAGAGATGCACAGCCCTGCACTGCAACAACTGAAAGCCGAACTTACAAGCCAAAATCAAACAGCTTCCCAGTCCGTACATCGCCTTGCTAAACTCATGAATGCACTCGACCAACGAGGTAATCTGCTAATAAGCACCATCTTGAACGGCCTCCTATTTTGGGAACTCCGCCAAGTCATGCAAATCGAGAAATGGAAAGAAGTACACTCCGCAGATCTCCCCCGCTGGATCGAAGCTATCGGAGCAATTGATGCTTATTGTTCTCTTGCAACATTCTCATACAACCATCCGGATTACATCTATCCTCAAATAACTTCTCAGTCTTTCCATCTGCAAGCCGAAGCCTTAGGGCATCCGCTCATGGACCGCAATAAATGTGTCCGCAATGGAATCGATATGGAGAAACGCCCGTTCTTTATCATTATTACCGGCGCCAACATGGCAGGCAAAAGTACTTACCTGCGCACCGTAGGTGTCAACTATCTCTTGGCTTGCATTGGTGCTCCTGTATGGGCTGCGAAAATGGAAATATTTCCCGCTCGTCTTGTCACCAGCCTCCGGACAAGTGATTCACTCACCGACAACGAATCTTACTTCTTCGCCGAACTCAAACGACTGAAACTAATCATTGATAAACTCAAAGCCGGAGAAGAATTATTTATCATCCTTGATGAAATTCTGAAAGGAACTAACTCTATGGATAAACAGAAAGGTTCTTTTGCCTTAATCAAACAGTTCATGAGCATGGATGCCAATGGTATTATCGCTACTCATGACCTACTGCTAGGCACACTAATAGATGCTTTTCCACAAAATATCCGGAATTATTGTTTCGAAGCGGACATTACCAACAACGAACTGACATTTTCATACCAGATGAGAAGCGGAGTCGCACAGAACATGAATGCGTGCTTCTTAATGAAAAAAATGGGGATTGCCGTCATCGACGGTTAATCCCCACATGTCAAATTATTCCTTAAAGCCTGCTTGTATCTAAGCTATTAAGACATAGAAGTGCGATATTCAGTAATTATCAATCCATTATCCATTTATCCCTGCATCCCTGCACTTGACTATCTTAGAAATGATCTTCTGATGAATGACAATTCGCCATCAACATGAACACCATTTGGCATTAAGCACTTTAATTCAATTGACTTTTAGTCAGAAACGCAGCAACAGCTGCAGCTGCATCATTGGTAAAATAATGCACAGCAGTCACCGGCTGATATGTATAAGGTACAAACTGGAATAGCTGTACAGCTGCAAATTTATTATCAGCAGATAGTATCACGTCCATACGTATATTACCACTTGCCTCACTCTTAATCTTTGAATCCGCAGAAAATGAACCGGAATTAACAAGGTCAGTCAACTTGTCCATATGCTTCAGATCAAAGAAAACACTACGCTCTTTCGTTATGCTTCCTGTCGGAACATAGACCACTTCTTTTGACTTCCAGAAAAGCCGGAATATACCTAAAAGGAACAATCCTGTTCCAAAGACCATCAGAGCCATACTGACAGTAGACGATTTATCTTCCAGTTCGAAAGTAGAAGCAAAAGATAAAATACCAATCAGTAACATTACACAAGAAATTAAAAGACCGGAGATACTCGTACGTTTAGCGATATCGGGATGTGAAGATGCAAATATAGTAGCATCAATAGCTTGAGTTGCCATAATATTGAAGTTTAAATTATTAGTAAAAATATGAAGATAATAAAGACTGACCGGCACTATATAATTAACGCCAGCAATCCGTAAAATAATACCAATAAATAAACGTCTAAATAATAATATGCCTTAAAGTAAATACATAATATTCACTTGCAGGCTGGCAATAATAGGAAGTTGTAGTATTATAAATCCTTCCCCAATGCTGTGACAGTGAGTTATCACGGTCTGCACAACATTGCAGTACATTTCTCAGAGAAGAGAAGTATTCACCGATTTGCACACGTTGGATGCGTGTCACCGATATCTGATGGCTTTGCAAATTAGTTAATTCAGCCACAGGAAGATAAGGAGATTCTGGAGCATTAATCTGCCCCTGCGGTTTCATAGAATATGTAACAGCATGCTCTGGTTGTTCCACCTGTTTTTCAGTGAAAACATTGCCTGCGACCCCATGAAGGGCAACTGCCAGCAACAGAAACAATATTACCTTTACAAATTTTGCCATATTCTCCTGCAAATATAACAGATAATTCTTACGAAAAGTTCATTCGGTAAATCTTTTAATGTATCTTAGTATAACTAAAATATAAGGATACAAAAAAGGCTACCCGTATGAGTAGCCTTTTTTATATGTATAAGAATAACTGTAAAATTATTCAGCTGATTCAGCTTTTGGTTCTTCAGTTGCAGGAGCTTCAACAGCAGCAGGAGCAGCACTCTTCTTAGAACGACGAGTACGAGT
>CDYR01031699.1_pt1 | contig 30509 bp, 25 predicted proteins | sample 557691 | NCBI WGS metagenome assembly CDYR01 (sample SAMEA3182103, study PRJEB8094) | gut metagenome | biome: human; feature: gut; material: Stool; isolation source: human stools | place: Canada | collected 2013-02-19 | reverse complement strand
GGATTCAACCTTTGAATATTGACTGACGGAGAAAATCTTAAATAAAACATTTTAAATTGCTCTCTTTGTATTATGAATTCTTTTTCCATGTTGCCGGAAAAAATAAAACTATTAACGGAAAAATTTCAAGTCTCCCTATCAGCATATCAAGTGTTAAAACAATTTTTGAAAAATCTGTAAGTGAGGAAAAATTGCTTGTAGGCCCTACCGCGTTAAGACCCGGACCGACATTATTAACGCAAGTTATCACTGAAGAAAGCGTGCTTGTAAAATCAAGATTATTAAAGGAAATTAGAGCGGTCGAAACCGCAATAACCACCATATAAATAACAAAATATGAATTAACAGTTGATACGGTTTTGTCATCAATAACAGCGCCGTCAAGTTTAATGCACTTAACAGAATTTGGACGAATTGCACGGAGAATTTCACGAAACGCAGATTTAAATAGAATGATAATTCTTGCGACCTTAAGACCGCCTCCCGTTGAGCCAGCCATACCGCCAACAAACATCAAAGCAATTATTACGCACTTTGAAAATGTAGGCCACAGCTGAAAGTCTGCCGTAACAAATCCGGTCGTTGAAATTATTGATGTTACAGTAAAGCCCGCCTGACGGAGCGCAGCGCCGATACTATTTACTGACGGCAAAATATTGCATACTATGGTCACCGTGCTGACTACGATAATCGAAATATATACCCGAAATTCCTCGCTTTTAAAAGCACGCTTTGCCTGACGAATCCAAACCAAGTAAAACAGATTGAAGTTGATGCCGAAAATAATCATAAACAATGAAACGACTACTTCAATATATAGGCTGTTATAAGCGGCAATGCTGGCATTTTTTATGGCAAATCCGCCTGTCCCCGCTGTAGAAAAAGCAATTGTAATGCTGTCAAAAAACGGAGTATTTCCCAAATAAAGCACTAACGCCTCAATAAGTGTAATTACTGTATAGAAATAATAAAGTATTCTCGCCGTGAGCATTGTTTTGGAAACAAGCTTCCCGACCGTTGGACCGGGAATTTCGGCTCGCATAATATGCATCGAACGGGTTTCCTTTTGCGGAAGAATTGCAAGCACAAAAACTATTACTCCCATACCTCCTATCCAGTGAGTAAAGCTTCTCCAAAAAAGCATACTCTTAGGAAGAGACTCAATGTCGATCAGAATGCTTGCTCCCGTCGTTGTAAAACCGGAAACGGTCTCAAAAATTGCATCTGTAAAACGTGGAATTGCACCACTCAGATAAAACGGCAAAGAACCAAAAAAAGCCATTAGTATCCACGATAGAGCGACAATTACAAAACCCTCTTTAGCAAAAATTCTACGATTTTTCGGCTTAAACAACGTTAAAATTGTGCCTATGACGAGCAAAACGGATGTAACTGCAATATAAACAGCATACAAAGAAGAGCCCTCGCCGTAACAAACCGACACCAAAAGCGGCAACAACATAAACAAAGCTGCAACCTGTAAAAGTCTGCCGATGCTTGAGCTTATCATTCTGTAATTCATAGTTAACCTTCATTTTATTTGAAAATTTCATTAATACTTCTGAACTGCCTGCTTTTTGAAACGATTATTACGCTGTCTCCCATTTCAATCGTGTCGTCGCCGCCAGGAAATATAACGCGATTTCCCCTTATGATGTTCGCAATCAGTGTATCCTTGTGAATTTTAAGATTCTTTAGAGGAATTCCCGTTTTTCCAAAGTCCGACGATATAAAAAATTCAAGAGCCTCAACCTTTCCGCCAACAAGCTTATAAAGCATTTGTACACTTGACTCGCCCGAATTGCTTATAGCACGGATGTAACCGACAATTCTATTGGATGCGATAGACTTTGAAGAAAATGCAGAATCCATGCCAATGCTTCCCAATATACTTGAAGAAACCCTGTTAACCTTTGCCACAGTTTTTGTTATACCCAAAGAAGAAGCATACATTGCGGAAATAATATTTTCCTCATCAATAGTCGTAAGAGCAACAAAAGCATCAAGATTTTCCATTCCCTGTTCAAACAGGACGTCGTGATCCGTTCCGTCAGCATTGATAACTTTAACATCAGGCAAAGCTTCAGATAAAAACTTGCAGCGTTCCACATCGTTTTCTATAATCTTTACGTTGTATCCGCTGCTTTCGGAAAGCTGCTTAGCAAGATAAAATCCCATTTTGCCGCCTCCGATAATCATAATATATTTTGTTTTGTAACGGTAAATCCCAAGCGATTTCATGAATTTTACAAGCTCTTTTCGAGATGCCGTAATATGAATTTTGTCGCCCGCATTAAGAATAAAATCGCCGCGGGGAATGAAAACCTCCGTTTCTCTTTGAACGGCGCACACAAGAACTTTAACCTTGAATTTTCTTTGTATATCGCTAATAGCTGTATTGCAAAGCGGGTTACCGGCCATAAGTCTTATCTCAACAAGGTCAACAGCGCCTCTTGAAAAAGATTCCATATTTATGGCAGAAGGAAAATGAAGCACTTTGGCAATTTCACAAGCCGCAGAGTATTCTGGATTTATGATCATGCTTAAACCAAGCTCGTTCTTAAAAAACGGAAACTGCTTGTTGTATTCCGGGTTACGTACTCTTGCGATAGTATGCTTAACACCGACCGTTTTTGCTACCAAACAGGATAGAATATTAAGTTCGTCAGTTTGAGTAAGGGCAATAAAAACATCGGCCGAGGCAGCACCTGCCTCCATTTGCACATCATAACTTGCAGCATTTCCGCAAATACCGAGAATATCATACGAATTTACCAACCGCTCAATGAGCTTCGGCTTTTTGTCAATAACGACAACATCGTGATTTTCATTTGAAAGCTGTTCAATCAGCGTCTCGCCGACCTTTCCGCTTCCGGCAATAATAATATTCATTTTTATATCTCCAACGAAATTGCTTATACAATTTTATATATTAACATATTTTAAATTGATTTACAATACAAAAACGGACAAAAATGAAAATAATATTTACATTTTTATAGACAAAAATATAATAGGTTAAGCTTAAAAATTATCTGCATAAAATCAAAAATGACTCCGACAACGATATTTAATTATATAATCCGCAATATAGACACAAAAGTTAAAAAAAATTGACTTCTTAACCTCATTTTTATAAGTATTAAGTAAAAGCGAAAGAACAGCTCAATAACCTTTTCGAGCTGTTCCTCTGCATCTATTTTATTACGAAAATTGTCATACAATCACTTATTAAATCAAATTACGCACGTTACGTTGTATATTTGTATATGATGATAATCACATATATTCTGCATAGTTTAATAAATGCGCTGCAATATAAATTATAGCTACATACAAAATTCTCTGATGTATTTCAAACCTGTATAAAATATTTTTTATTCATCCAATCATCGGAGCCAGAATGATTATATAAAATCATTAACTCACTCCGTATCAAGTGAACAAATATCCTCATACGTTTCACGCCGTACCGCAATTCTGCTCTCTCCTCCGCGGATTATCACGATCGGAGGCCTTGGAATACGATTATAATTTGAAGCCATCGAATAATTATATGCTCCGGTAACCGCAACTGCAAGAATATCTCCTCGTACAGGCTCCGGAATCGTTACGTTCTCCTGAATTAAATCTCCGCTTTCGCAGCAACGTCCTGCAATCGTGCAGGTAAAATCCGATTTCTCGTTCATTTTATTCGCAAGATACACAGAATACGGAGACTGATAAAGTGCATACCTCGGATTGTCACACATTCCACCATCAATTGAAACATAACTTTTAAATCCTGGAATCACCTTTGTCGTACCGACCTCGTAAAGAGTCATTCCTGCGTCAGCAACTATGCTGCGCCCCGGTTCCATAAGAATCGTCGGACACGGTACTGACAGTTCAGCACAAAGATTTTTTATATGCTCGGACATCACTCTTATATTTTCACGGTAATCAATCACCGGATCAGTATCAACGTACCGTACACCAAAACCTCCTCCAAGATTTAAAACATCTCCGTTATAAGAAGTCTGCGCTCTTACATCGCGGATAAACTTAAGCATAATTTCCGCAGTATCAAGAAACGGCTTGGGATCAAAAATCTGTGATCCGATATGACAATGAAAACCGCAAAGTGAAATTCCATTCAAAGACAGCGCATGCTTTACAAGCTCAAGAGCTTGTCCGGTTTCAATTGCAACACCGAATTTTGAATCGACTCTCCCTGTGTTAATAGCCTCATGAGTATGAGGATCTATTCCGGGCGTGACGCGGAGAAGAAGCTTCTGCTTCTTTCCGCGCCTTTTAGCCTCAGAATCTATTTTGTCAAGCTCGACGGCGTTGTCAGCTACAAAATAGCCTATGTTCTCATCCATCGCAAACGAAATATCCGCATCTGTTTTATTATTTCCGTGAAAGTACGCGCGCTCCATCGGAAAACCCGCACTCGACGCAGTATAAAGCTCACCCGGTGAAACAATATCGCATCGCATTCCCTCTTCTTTCATAATACGGTAAATTCCGCGAAATGAAAGAGCCTTGCTTGCAAACAGAGGACCGCTGTCTCCGCCAAAAAATTCACGCATAGCACTTGTATATACCCTGCAATTGCGGCGTATCCTGTTCTCGTCTAGCAGATACACCGGAGTTCCATACTTGCCCGCAAGCTCTACCGTGTCACAGCCGGCAAATGTCAAATGTCCTTTTTCATTAATTCCTATATTTTCATGCAGCATACTTCAATCTCCATTCTGCCGCTGCGCGGCGGAAACAATAAATAAATTACAATAATTTTCCGAGACGGCTGACAGCTTCCTCGCAATCCTCTTTTGTTCCGAAAGATGTCAGTCTAAAATAACCCTCTCCTGCGGCGCCAAATCCTGCGCCGGGCGTACCTACTACCTGAACATTGTCAAGCAGATAGTCAAAGAATTCCCACGATGACATTCCACCGGGACAGCTCAGCCATATATACGGAGAAGATTTTCCGCCTGTATAATAAATTCCCTTTTCATCAAGGAGCGATGCGAGCCTGCTCGCATTTTCCATATAATACGCAATCATTTGCCTGCTTTCTTCACGCCCTGCTTCGGAAAGAGAAGCCTCCGCACCGCGCTGAACAATGTATGGAACGCCATTGAATTTTGTAGCTTGACGGCGCATCCACAGCTTTCCGAGAGATACGTCGCCGGCCATTAACTCAAACGGATAAACTGCCCATGCACAGCGTGTACCGGTAAATCCGGCTGTTTTTGAAAATGAGCAGATTTCTACAGCACACTCTTTTGAGCCTTCAATTTCATAAATTGAATGAGGGTAATCGCCGGAAATAAATGCTTCATATGCCGCGTCAAATACAATAAGTGAACCTGAACTTATTGCATAGTCAACCCATGCTTTAAGCTGTTTATAAGAATATACCGCCCCTGTTGGGTTGTTAGGTGAACAAAGATAAATTACAGCTCCGCCCTGCATTTTATCCGAAGGCATCGGGAGAAATGAGTTTTCACGGTTGCCGTCTAAATAATAAATTTTTCTCCCGCTCATCATGTTTGAATCCATATATACCGGGTAAACAGGATCGGGAATATAAATCGGATTATCACCGAGTATATCGACTATGTTGCCGACGTCGCTCTTTGCTCCGTCTGATACGTAAATCTCGTCACCAGACAGCTTAACCCCATGCCTTTCATAACCCTGAGCAATCTTTTCACGGAGAAAATCATAACCGTACTCCGGAGCGTACCCGCGGAAAGTCTCTTTTACTCCCATCTCACGAGTCGCATTTTCCATCGCATTGACAACCGTCTTTCCAAGAGGAAGCGTTACATCTCCGATTCCAAGACGAATGATTCTCTTATCGCTATGTTCGGCAGAATATTTTTTTACCCGTGAAGCAATTTCCGAGAAAAGATAGCTTTGTTTCATACTTCTGAAATTCTCGTTTATTTTAATTTTCATATCTACAATATCCCTTTCGTGTCATATATCAAAATCATCTGTGTCAAACACACCGTCATAAACCTTTACGGCAGCACCCCTCATTGTAAGTCTATAATCATCAGAACATGTAATTTTCAGGTCTCCCCCGATCAGCGTAACAGTAATTTCAGTATTCGCAGAACATATTCCGTTCTTTACCGATGCGGCGACAACAGCACATGCGCCCGTTCCGCACGCCCATGTTTCTCCGCTTCCCCTCTCCCATACGCGCATTTGCAGGTGTGTATCGGAAATCACCTTAACAAACTCAGTATTTATACGCTCAGGAAACAATTCGTTATTTTCAAACTCCGGACCTATTTTATAAAGATCAAGAGAATCTATCTCATCTGCGTAAATGACCGCATGAGGATTTCCTACGGTAACCGCAGTAAAACGATACCCGCCGGACGGAACAGTTATCGGAGCGTTTATCAACTCAGATTCGGAGACAACCGGAATTTTGCAGGGTACAAAAGAAGCCGTTCCCATATCAACACTGACATAAGATACCTTACCATTTTCCACAGTAAGAGTAAGATATTTTATTCCGGACAATGTCTCGACGGAGATATTAATTTTATCCACTATTCCATTTTCATACAGATATTTTCCGACACAACGAATCGCATTGCCGCACATTCGGCCTTCGCTTCCATCAGCATTAAACATTCTCATTTTTGCGTCCGCCGTATCGGATGAACAGATTAAAACCAACCCGTCAGCACCGACACTCATATGTCTCGGAGACATTTTTACTGAAAGCTCCGCAGGATCAAAATATTCTCCGGACATACAGTTTACATATATATAGTCATTTCCTATGCCTTGCATCTTTGTAAAAGGTATCTTCATTGCAAACCCGTTCCCTTCCTGATTACGAAATTCTGATTAACAGTGGCCATTAAGAAGCTGCTGCATATTATACAGCCCGGCAGGCTTATCGGCAATAAATTTTGCAGCTCTTACAGCTCCCTGCGCAAAGAGTGTGCGGCTGTGCGCCTCATGACTAAGAACCAATGTTTCTAAACCGTTTGATATTATAACCTCATGCTTTCCGACAACATTTGCAAGCCTTAGAGAATGAATTCCGATTTCATTGTCCGAACGGAGGCACTCTCCCTCCCGTCCGCATACAATTTTTCCGTCTCTGACCGACAAAGCAGCGCCGGCAAGCATAATTGCAGTTCCGCTCGGAGCGTCCTTCTTCATCTTATGATGAGTTTCAACAATTTCTATATCACTTTCCGGAAAAATCGATACAGCCATTTTAACCATTTCACACAGCGCAGCAATCCCTATTGACATATTATATGAAAAAAATACCGGAATTTTCTGCGACGTTTCCTCAATTTTATGTTTTTCTTCATCCGTATGTCCGGTAGAAGCTATAACAAGGGGTATCTTATGTTCAGACGCATATCTGCAAAGTGCTGCAGATCCAAGGTGAGACGAAAAATCAATTATTCCATCTGCTCTGCCGTTATATTCATTTATATCCCGTATAACTCCGTTCTCTTCTGAAAACGCGTCCACTCTGGCAGCAAGCTCATCTTCCGAAAGCTGCTTAATGACCTCATGCCCCATTCTGCCGCACGCACCGTTTACAATAAATTTCATTTTACAAATCCGTTTTCCTTTTTACTTCTATAGTATAATACTTTCAATTCATAAGTCCGAGGCCGCGCATCACAGAATACATTCTATTCATAGCATCATCGGACATTACTGTCAGTGGAAGTCTTAGACTGTTTTCACAAAATCCCATACCTGCCATCGCAGCCTTTACAGGAATAGGATTCACCTCGCAGAACAAAGCATCAATGATTTCATGATATTTATACTGTAAGAGTGCGGAGCGCTTTATATCTCCCCGCGCAAATGATGAAACTATTTCCTTTGTCTCTCTGGGCATAATATTTGAAAGAACAGATATGACTCCTTTCGCGCCAAGCGACATAAGCGGAACTATCTGATCGTCATTTCCACTATATAGATCCAGGCTTTCATGTACATATGACATTGTCTCTACAATTTTGGAAATATCTCCGTTTGCCTCTTTTATTGCAGCTATATTAGGATGCTCTGCAAGAATACGGTATGTGGCAGGCGCTATATTTACCCCAGTTCTCGAAGGAACATTGTACAAAATTACAGGAGCAGTGCTCTGATCCGCAATAGCCGTATACATTTCAATGAGTCCGCGCTGAGTAGCCTTGTTATAATACGGCGTGGCTACAAGTACAGCATCAACGCCTGAACGGCATGCAGCGTTCGTAAGTTCAAGAGCATATGCCGTATCATTAGAACCTGTTCCGGCTATTATCGGTATACGCTTATTTGCACGCTCTACAGCAAATGCAATTACCTTTTGATGCTCCTCGTCCGTCAGAGTAGAGGCTTCTCCAGTCGTACCACATATTACAAGTGCATCAATTCCACATTCTATTTGCCAGTCTATTATACGTCCAAAAGCCTCAAAATCAACTTCTCCATCCTTAAATGGAGTAATAAGAGCAGTCGCAACTCCCTCAAAAATTGTTTTTTTCATGTTATAACGATTCCTTTCTTCTTCGGAAAGCAATTTACTTATCATACTTTCCGTTTTGTCGGGATCTTTTCATCTCCCTTGATTGTAAGTACTTATTGCTGAAAATCAGAAGAACAAATAAAACCGATACTCAGAAAGAGTATCGGCCAACATGACTATAACATGCAAATATAAATTATACATGATGTGTATCTTTATTTTTGCGATAGTCCTCCGCTTGCGCGACAGTCAAACAAATCTTATTTTGCTTGCCCGGAAAGAATCTGTGCAAAAATTCCCCCTCGGCATCCGTCCCTTTCTGCCGGCAACAGCGAGCACCGCTTTTAACGCCGGAATACTGATGACAAAATGCGCCTCTATCTTCCTTATTTATTATTCTATCACTTTATCTTCCCCTTGTCAACAATAAACTATTCATTTTTGAAAACATTTTTTGAATTTTTCAGCAATAAGAAAAAGAAGCTCAGAAATTTTGATAATATTTCAATTAAAGGTTAAAAATATATAAGAGTATTAGTTCCATTAATAAATACCAGCAGGATTATCAGAATAAGGAGATATTCATAAAATGACCGGGTGTATTTTAAGCTTTATCGCAGGAGGAGTTTTCGGAGTTTTCACTATGGCAGTGTTTATCGGAGGAAGCGACAAAAACAACAGATAACAAAACTAAAAACTAAATTAAATAATAAATCATGTATTTGGTAAAAATCTCTGAAACAGTTATATAGTTTTAAGCATTAATAATGAATAACTTATAGTTGAATATTGAAGATAGATTGATTATAAAAATTAAATGACATAATTCCCACAATTTAAATGCCATGCAAAAAAAATTTGTTCTTTACTTTCTGAACATCATCATTCATGTTTTGTATAAAACGCAACCAATTAATTCATTTCTTTACAGTTTGATTTAAAGTTTGCGTTGCACCATCTCACAACTTCACTATTCATATTAGTTAAATATTCTTGTATTATCACACCATTTGCATACTGACTTGCCATTGACACCTTTTTTACGAGAAGAAAAATCGGATGAAACACAGTATGAGTATGAGCGGTACTACATTAACAAACGCAGTAACATTTACTTCATTTCAATATTATCGTCATGGGGCATACATTGAAAAAATGTAAATAATCCGCAATAAGCTCAGTAAAAATTTTTTGTTTCTATATTAAATTACTATAGCGATTACATCATGAACCGTTTAGAACAATCAGTGAAAAACTGAAAGTGATAGATAAAGCAAAAAAAGAGTTACAACTTATACCAGTAAGTACAACTATCCAAGAGATAGTTTATTTGTTTTTGCAGTTGATCATAAATTTCAACTGCATGGATTCTACACTATCGGAATCCCCTACATTCGTCGGAAACTTACTAACATTTCCACGACCTCGCTTTCTTGAATATTATTAACTAACTTAATAGGAGCGTTATGGTCATTTATATGAGCGATAACGCACAATATAATATACATGAAATGATGTGCTATGAAGAATCCGCCGGATTTATTTTATTTGCTGCCGAACTTTGTACCAAAAGAATCAAGCGGAATCTGAAACAGAGACAGCCGCCAAATATGCTGCACATGAATTTGCAGACAAGCACTGAAATTGAACGGTGTAGAAGTTGTCCTCGGTTGAAACCGTACAACACTGGCAATGGAATTTGATATCAGACTTAACGCTGTTGGGTTCCAAGACAACAGAACCGATAGGGCTTCAAAAAGCGTGGTCGATCTTTTCTGTAACGAGAGCGAAGGTGAAATCCAGAAATATCTTTCCCTATGCAAACAGGCTGACGCGTGTAAAAACGAAAAAGGCGACTGAGCAGAAAACTGAACATCCGCCTCTTTGAGCTCTTACTACAACCTTTTCTGCTGATTATTTGCCGAGCAAAGCAAAGTCGCCGATGGCCTATAGAAACTTGGAACTTACAAGAAATTTCTATCTCGATATTACTTAATAGGTACTCATACAAGACAAAATAATCTGTTTATCCTTATATAGCACTTGCGTATTATCATTGCAAAAAAGCTCTTCGCAGCATAAACACTGATATTTCCGACAGAGGCAAGGAAAAATGAAACACTTTTTGACGGCATGAAAATTACTGGGACAAAATTGCAGTATTTTGAGACGGTATCGAACATCGGTCAGCAGTAATTCGGCACCCCTTTCTTCTTTTTACCTTGTCTTTAAGAATATATATTACGTTTTAATTCGTTCGTATTTACTTATTAATCCCACAAGGACGCGTAAATTGAAAGAATATCTTCCTTAGTAACCTTCTTAATTGTGTTAGCGGGACTTCCGGATTTCAATGCATCATCTGCCATTTTATCCATACTGTCAAAGAATATTTTACGGTTAATCCCGTATTTCAAAAGAGAAGGAACTTCGCATTTCAAGCAGAGGCTTTTTAAAGCATTAACGAATTTCTCAGCAGCTTTTTTATCTGGCGTTTGAGAATTTGCAATCCCTATTATCTTTGCCATATCGGCAAACCGTTCGTATACGCCATCGCAGGCAAATTTCATACACTCAGGCAATAACATGGCATTTGACATTCCGTGCGGAACATGAAATAACGCTCCGATTGGCCGACTCATACCGTGAACTATGGTAACAGAAGCATTATTGATAGATATTCCTGCTTCAAGCGCCGCAATACTTAACTCGTTACGCGCCTGCAAATTCATTCCATCGCTATATGCTACAGGCAGCCAACGAAAAATTCTTCTCACTGCTGACAAGCTCAGGTCATCGGTAAGAGGCTGAGCCTTTCGTGAGGTATAAGATTCCACCGCATGCGTCAATGCGTCAAGCGCTGTAGAGGCGGTCACGCTTTTAGGAGAAGAAACAGTGTTTATACCATCTACAACAGCTAAATTCGGTACAAGACAGCGTCCTTTCAGCAGCATCTTTACCTGTGTTGCCGTATCGGTAATGACTGTGAACTGTGTTACCTCGCTTCCGGTACCGGCAGTTGTGGGAATGGCGACCATTTTAGGCAGATTTCCTGTTATTTCTTTTCCCATATAATCGGAAATTTTTCCGCCATTACAATAAAGCGTGGCAATTGCTTTCATTGCATCAATAGGACTGCCTCCACCGATAGCGATGAGAAAATCACACTCCGATTTCTTGAAACGATCCACTCCGGCATTTATCATGATATCATCCGGTTCTCCGGTGATGTCGTTAAAGATTTCATACTCAATCTGTGCTCTCGCAAGTGTTTCGGTCAGCAGAATAAAACAAGGTAGAGTCGAAACGGTTTTTCCGGTTACGATTAGCGCTTTTTTACCGAAACCCTTTATATAATCCGGAAGACTTTCCAAGGCGTTTGAGCCTGATATAATCTTGTCCGGCAGAAAAAATTCCATAATCATTATAAATTCCTCCTTTTGGCATGCATGAAAGTCTTGACTTTATCAGATTTTGGGGCAGTGAGTTTGATTATTCATTGTTATTTTCGAGTGAATTGAAAAGCGACTCTGCCTTGTCAAGATCCTCTTCACTGAAAACTTGAAATCCTTCGCTTCTCAAGTATGCCACTGCTAACCCCTGTCCGGGTACTTTAGTATCGGTAAATGTACCATCGTATATATATTTACTGCCGCAGGAAGGACTGTCCAACTTCATAATGCAAAAAGCAACGTCATTTTCTTTAGCAAGACGCAGCGCCTCCTTTGCGCCGAGAGTATACTCCTTCGTAACATCTTCTCCCGTCTGTGCCATTACCTTTGTTGGGCTGACACGCTGAGAATCGGGTCTTGGTGTATGCAGTCCGCCGAATACCTCCGGACACACGGGAACAAGACGGCCTTCTTCTTTCCATTTCCTAAATCTGGCATCCTTTTCCGTAGTATCGCCGCCATCGTAGCGGACAATTTTCCCTCCATATAGACATTCGCTAACTAATATTTTTTTCATATCAATTACCTCCGTTATAATACTTACTAAGAAAGCCGAGCCACAGACTCGACTTTCTCTGCTTCAGATGTTAGCTAAAGCCATGCATTTTGAATAGATAAAGTATACTTAGAATTTTTGTCATCAATCTTTATCCGCTGTGAGTACGGCATTCAACATAATTGTAGCTCCTTCGGTACAATGCTCAACTGACGAAAACTCCGGTTCACAATGGGAAAGACCATTCTTCGACTGAACAAATATCATGGTTGTCGGAAGCATATAGGATGCAAACTGTGCGTCATGACCTGCACCTGAGTGAATATACTGATGCTTGATCCCGCTTTCTTCCGCTGCTTTTTTTACATAAGAAACCAACTTTTTGTCCCAATACACAGTATCTCTGTTCCAAGCTTTAACGACTTCGCATCGACAGCCTGCCCATTCTTTTTTCGCACATGACAGCACAACATCCAGCACTTGCTGAAGTGCTTCTGGATTCTCATGACGCGCGTCTATTGAAAAATCAAAGTAATCCGGAACACAGGTATGTACGCATGGATGACAGACAACCTCACCGGTAGTGTAAACAAGTTCCGGAATATTCAGCTTGTCGATTTCCTCATGAATATAGCAAAGCGCTTTAGAAGCTGCTAAAAATGCATCTTGTCGCTTTTGCATCGGAAAAGTACCGGCGTGAACAGTCTGCCCGTAAAACTTTACACGGTAATTGAACATACCGAGTACGCAGTCAACAACACCGATGTCGTTGCCGTTGTCCTCAAGGATTGGTCCCTGCTCAATGTGAGTTTCAAACATGTACAGATATTCATCCGGGGAGAGGCGGTTCTTCTCATCACCTTTAAATCCTGATTTCTCCAAAGCTTCGCCGAAGGTACTTTTATTATCAATGATGCTTTTAGAATTCAGCATATCCTCTTTTTTGAATTTTACCCGGATTTTCTCGGGCAGATAGTCATAACATACGATACCCGAACACATCATTGCCGGAGGATAAAGCGAGCCTTCCTCGTTTGTCCAAATCATGGCGGTAAGAGGATGCTTGTGTGGGATTTTTTGTTCTGCAACGGTTTCCAGCACCTCCATGGCGGACATAACGCCCAAAATACCGTCATAATTTCCGCCGTTTTTTACCGAATCGACATGCGAGCCCATGACAATCCGTTTGGCCGCAGGATCACTGCCGGGAATAGTTGCATACATATTTGCCAGATCATCGGTCACGATTTCCGCACCAATTGCCGTCATTCGCTTTACAAATTCTTTTCTTGCCATAATAGCTTCAGCTGACAGTGAGTACCTTGTAATACCGCCGTGTCCCGCATCACCGAACTTTGAAAACATCTTAATTTTATCTTCCATCCTTTTTTCACTGCATTTATACATTGAGTATCATCCTTTCAGCTTTTATTAATTTTTTAGATCTGTTGCTCAGGTACACGTCGGCAGTTTTCAAGCAAATAAATCACATCGTCGCTTTTAACGTAGAACGCCGCCACCTGATGAGCATTTTCTGTTTCAAAAATTAGGACAAAATGTCCATCCCAATCGGAAATGGTTATCGATCTAATCGGAAATGTAAGCCCGGTTTTCTCCCGGAGTATTTCTTTTCCGCGAACAAACCCATATAATATACCATCCCATGGAACATTGAAGCTAAGCTTTTTCATCGACTTCTTTTTCAACTGAATTTCCAACGGTATCTCTGTCACACCGCCCGGAATATCCCGCTGTTCCTTTGAGATCGTTCGAACAATATCTGGAGTGATATACTCATACAGGGAAGCATCCCTCATATTCTCATAATGTTTGGGCGCCACCTTCATCACCTCGCTTCATGTTATATCTGCATATCAAGCTCAGACAGCACCTCGTCAAGCTTGGACATTTCCTCGCGAACCTGTTCTTCTGTAATAATCAGTGGAGGAGAAATCAAGATCATGTTTTCGTGTGAATACGTCATAAAGCCTTTTGATTTCAGCTTTCCGATGAGCTTTCCCATAATTCCGTCCGGATCCTTATTGTAAGGAACGAGAGGCTCACGAGTATCTTTGGATTTAACCAATTCAACAGCCGAAAAAAGACCGATATACCGAACGTCTCCCACACATTTATGCGAGACTTTAATTGCTTCAAGAACATCGCCCAAGACCTTGCCTGATTTATTAACATTCTCAAGAATGTTTACTTCTTTATAATAATTCAGACAGGCAACGCCCGCCGCACATGCCAGAGGATGACCGCTGTAAGTAAGTCCGCAAGAAAGCAAATGATCGTCAAAATATTCTGCAATCTTTTTCGACACAACAACACCGCCGAGTTGTACATATCCGCAGGTAACGCCTTTCGCAAAGGACACTATATCCGGTTTTACGTCAAAGTTTTCAAACGCAAACATTTTACCGGTTCTGCCGAATCCTGCCATCACCTCATCGCAGATCATCATAATGCCGAAATCATCACAAATTTTTCTTATGCCTTTCAGATATCCTTTCGGCGGAATGATCACGCCGTTAGACCCTGTAATTGTTTCTATGACGATAGCGGCAACGCTGTCCGGTCCTTCATAAATCACCTGTTCGCGAAGTTTAGAGACATAGTAATCGGCCGCCGCCTCTTCTGATTCGAACTGAATTGTTTCTCGGTATAAATACGGATCGAAAAATTTTATAAATCCCGGCGCGCCCGGCTCAAGGGGATATCGACGCGGCTCACCGGTAAGATTGCCGGCGCCGTAGGTCGAACCGTGATAACTGCGGTAACGGGAGAATATCTTCTGTCTGCCGGTAAACATTCTCGCCATTTTGACAGCGTTTTCATTCGCGTCGGCGCCTCCGTTGGTAAAGAACACTTTCCCCATGTTATCGGGCATGAGTTCAATAATCATTTTTGCAAGCTCCCCACGTGGCTCGCTTCCGTAGGAAGGCGATAGGTAACAGTATTTTTCAGCTTGTTCCTTGATTGCATCGATAATCTTGCGGTTACCGTGGCCGACGTTCAAATTCACAAGCTGTGAAGACATATCAGCATAGCGGTTTCCGTCGAAATCGTACATATATATGCCCTCAGCTTTTTCAATCGGTAACGGATTTAATCCCTTCTGTTTACTCCAAGATTGCAGACAGTAAGTGGTCTGGTTGTACTTTATTTCATTCGATTTCATAACAGCTTCCCCTTTTCATTAAGTTTTAGTATTCTGAACGCCAGCGCCATTTTTGCTTTTTCTTCCTCGTTAAGCGTCAGCGCAAAAACCTTCTTGATTCGCCCGATTTGATAATTTACCGTGTTTCTGTGAACTCCAAGCTTCTCGGAAACAGCGGACACGCTGCAGTCATTTTCAATGTAACAATGGAGTAGTCCAAACAAATTCGTTCCGTTTTCTTCGTCATATTTTTGTATGTCTCCCACAGTATGTTCTACATAGCTCCTAAGTGTTATACTGTCTGTGGCGCAAATCAACTTATCAATTCCTATATCGCGATATTCCGTAATATGCTGGTTCTCGACATTTGCATGGAGAAGTGCTGCCGTTGCTTGTGAAAACAAGGCTGATATGTGAAGAAATCCCGTCATCTCTTCTGAGATTCCAACCGAAAAAGCTATCTCGCCAGCATTCGTGGCTCTTTCCAGCCTTTGGAGCGCCAAATAGAGACTTTCTCTGTCATATCGCTGCTTAATCAGAATCAGTCTGCCTTTATCCACATACATTGCGGTAGGCGAGCCACGCCCCTGAAGAATGCGCCATATTTTTTCATTATTGTTTTGAACAATACGTTCGGTAGCATGTATGCCACGATGAAAGAACTCAAAAGCAGCTATCAAAAAGGAATCCGTATCGCTGAATCCGGCTTTGCTGAAAATATCATGATATTCCGAAATATAACTTTCATTTGTTATTACACGGCTGAAAGCATCTGCCAGAGACACTTCATTTTTTTGATTTTCTATGATTCTGGAACAGAAATCATAAGTGATATCAATAATATGAACCTTCCACGGCAATGTAAAAATTGGAAAATCGTTTTCATCACAATATTTCAGAACATAGTCCGGAATATGGGAAATATATGGACCGATATTAATTACCACACCGGACGCGTCCCGTTCTTTGAGATTACGAACAAAGGCAGTGAGTCGGTCTTCGCTGCGAATATGTCCGATCCCTGTCATAAAAATCAACTCGTTACCATGAAGAAAATCCGGAACTTCCCGATCCTCTACCATATGAACCCATCTGACAGTATTACTCATGCCACCCTTTCCTGCAACAAGTTCCATTTGATACTTGACATCGCATCCGGCGCATAATTTTTCAAGCGTTATAGCCAATCCGCCTCACCCCTTTTATTCTATTTTCTCTTCGATATCCTTGCTGATACAGAAATTGTTTCTGTCGGGCAAACAAGTCCGCAAAGCTGACAGCCAACGCATTTTTGCGGTTGCATGACTGGTTTTCCGCCTTTCATGGATATTGCAGAATGTCCGGCGTCGGCGCAGGACATTTCACATCTTCCGCAGCCAACACATTTTCTAAGGTCAAATTTCGGATAAACTACAGAACTGCGATTCAAGCTATCGGTCGAAACAATTTTACTAAGCGCCGCACCTACAAGGTCCCTCACGGAAACGATACCTTTTCGATGCATGTATCGCTTCAAGCCATCAGTTAAATCCTCAATAATACGGTATCCGTATTGCATTATCGCTGTTGTCACCTGTACGTTAGAGCAGCCAAGCGTTATAAAATCAAGCGCATCCGACCATGTTTCAATCCCTCCCATACCGCTTATCGGAACGCCTTTAAGGGAAGAACACTGTGCCATATCATTAATAAATCGAAGGGCAATCGGTTTAATAGCTTTACCGGAATAACCAGAAACGGAACTTTTTCCCATAGTAGCCATTCTGGGCGCCAAAGTTTCCGGATCAATTCCCAAAATACTTTTTACTGTATTGATTGCCGCTAAACCGTCCGCGCCGGCATTTATTGCAGCTATGGCCGGAATTTCCATATTACCAATATTCGGCGTCATTTTTGCCAAGATCGGGAGGTATGAATTCTTTCTGACCACTTTAGTATATTCGGAAACCAGCTCCGGATTTTGTCCGACATCCGAGCCTAAGCCATTTTCCTTCATGTGCGGGCAACTGAAATTGCATTCAATCATATCAACTCCCGCATCGGTAACAAGCTTTGCAAGCTGTCCCCATTCCGTCGTGTTTTGTCCCATGATTGAAGCAACAACTATCTTATTAGGATAATTCACTTTCAATCTGTGAAGTATTTTCAGATTCTCATCTAAATCCACATCTGAAATCTGTTCAAGATTTTTGAACCCGATAAATGGAGTTCCTTCTTTTCGCAAAGCATCAAATCGGGGGGAGACTTCTTCCGGCTTAAAAAAGCCGACCGTTTTATATACAACCCCCGCCCAGCCCATATCAAAGGCCCGTGCCACCATTTCATAGCTGCTGGCAACGATAGAGGATGAAAGAAAAAATGGGTTTTCACATTGTAAACCTAAAAACTCAGTGCTCAGTGAAACTTCGGGGTAACCCGCCTTTTGTGGCAAAGCCTCCGTCATTTTCCTGATTCTGAGAGGGGTGTCATAATGTACACAGGCAAGTTCGCAATCGCCCTCACAGGATGCACAATCTTCGATATTCATATAAGCAGCTCCGCCATGATTGTTTTCAAAACGTACTGCACGAATCATGCGCGCAGGATCGCAACCTTTCTGACACGCCGCCGTACATGCCGGATCTTTACACAATAAGCATCGGGCGGCTTCTTCATACAGCTTGATCATGATTTTTTCGCCTCCCTAAATCAAAATCAAAGAAATTATATTTTCATTTTAGGGATCGCTTTACGAACTTACCCCAACCTTTTTTACCCAAAAACTCACCATTGTCAAAAACCAGCATTCCTTTTGAGTATGTTTTTTCGGGATATCCGTGAACCGTTACTCCCTCCCAAATCGTATGATCGCAGTCGGAATGCATTTTATCGTTTGTAATGGTAAAATCCTTTTTCGGATCATAGATAACAATGTCCGCATCCTTTCCGACGGCAAGACTGCCCTTGGATTTCAACCCAAATATTCTTGCCGGATTGAAAGAACAAAGTTCAACTGCCTTCTCAAAGCTGATCTTACCGGTATTGGCAGCAGACAGCATATATGGATACATGTTTTCGATGCCCGCGCAGCCGTTTGGGATCTTTGAAAAATCGTCTTTGCCCCAATCCTTTTCAAAACTGTTGAACGGGCAATGATCCGTGGCAACCGTAGCAATATCGCCGCGCCGGATTGCTTCCCACAGCGCTTGCCTTGATTCCTCTCCCTTCATTGGCGGAGAGCAGACAAAATTTCTGCCGTCTTCTCGCTTATACACGTCGCTGGTAAATTCAAGATACTGAGGACAGGTTTCCGCATAGATTGTATATCCTGCGTCCCTCGCCTTGGTAACGGCTTTTACACCATCCTTGTTAGCAAGGTGAACTATGTAAAGTGGTGTGTCAAGAGACTTTGCCCATTCAATTGCCCGCTTGTCTGCTTCTGCTTCAACAAATTCCGGACGCGACATATAATGATACCATGCGCTGGTTTTACCTTCGGACAAGAATTGCTTGGTAAACATGTTTACCATTTCATTATTCTCCGCATGAACGGAAATGAGAGCACCGCATTCCTTTGCTTTTTTTAGTACCTGATAAAATACGCCATCGGTCACACCAAAATCATAGACCATAAACACCTTAAATGACGGTACGCCATATTTGACAGCTTCCTCAATTTTATCAATCAATCCGTTAGATACGTCCTTAATGGCCACATGAAACGCATAATCAACAACTGCATTGTCTTTACATAGCGCGTCTCTGCGTTTAACAGCATCAACCATAGTTTCACCGAAATCCTGCAAAACAAAGTCAAAAACCGTTGTCGTGCCGCCGCAGGCAGCAGCACGAGTTCCGGAATAATAATCATCCGAAGAAATAGTTCCTCCGAATGGCATTGCCAAATGAGTATGGGCGTCTATTGCACCCGGCAAGACGTATTTACCCTTCGCTTCGACCGTCATTATACCATCAGAATTCAGATCATCAGCAATTGCCGATATTTTTCCTTCGGTTACCGCAATGTCAGCTTTAAACATTTCAGTTGACGTTACAACTATACCGTTTTTAATAATAAAATCCATATAAACACGCCACCCTTTCTAAAGGTTCCTGTCGGGTCTGCTAACTGATCGCAGACCCAACAGGCAAAAATAAGATTTGATGAGAGAGTCACTTCTTATAAACAAGAACAAGACCCGAGCGCTGGAAGACTTGCGCTACATCAACCAAATCCATACCGCCGGCATTTGCCGAAATAAGGTTCGCAACCCAAGTTACGCCGAAATCGACTGTGCCGTTGTTAACTGCGGTGGTTTCACCAATATCTCCGCCACCTGGGACAATTGTCACATTCAGCCCGACCTCATCATAGTATCCTTTTGCCTCTGCAACATAATATCCCATGAACTGTGCCTGCGGCAGCCATTTGAGCTGAATGCTCACGTCTTTCTTCTCTGGGGTACCGAGTTCGCCGGTCAAATAAGAAGCGTCACGGATATCATCGAGTGTCATGGACTGCATTTTTTCATTTGCCGCAGAATCACTGAGCTTAATATATTTTTTTGCAAGATCCAAGGTTTGCTGCATAGCTGCATCGTCCATTTTACCATATTCAGTAACAGCGTTGCCTTTCGTATCAGTTTCGCAGAGTTTCTTAACTTCAGACGCCATATACGCTTGGTGAGCGCTGGAAACAGAGGAACCGGCCTCGTAAACAATTTCGGCGGCTTCTTCAGGATTTTCACAGGCATATTTCCAGCCTTTCAGAGAAGCGGACAGAAAAGCACGTACAGTGTTAGGATTGTCTTTTGCAAAAGCTTTGGTGCAGAAAATCATATCTTCAAGCATCGCGACGCCTTCATCGTTCATATCGATGATACCGATACTGTCTCCGTAACCATAAGCACCCTCATAGTTATTGACAACAAGTCCAAGTTCGTTAAAAGTCATTGCAGACGCCAATGTAATTGCATCCTGATCAAACTGATCCATTGTGAAATCCATGCTGACATAATCGGTAGACTGACCGTACTTTGTCAGAAGCGCCTGAATCTCATACTCATTGCCAAGTCCCCAGTTTCCGACTTTTCCTGCCTCTGCCGCAGCAATGATGCGTTCTTCGTCAGACATATTACCAGAGACACCGGATTCTTCCCCGCCGGAGGAAGGCTCGCCGCTACATGCCGTAATATTCAGAAGCATAACTGCCGCCATAGCACCACCCAGAAGTTTCTTTGTCCATCTCATAATTCATTACCTCTTTTCCCTAAATTTATAACCATGAGTCAACTGCTGCGTTTTCTCATAATCACCTTTTCCGATGCCATAAGTATGGCAAAAAGTACAATGCCGATTAAACAAGCAACGGCAATATATGCCCATGCGGTTGAGTACTGCGCCTGCAAAATGCATTCCCGTATTCTGCGACCGACACCTGTTATTTTCTCGGCAAAGTATTCGCTTACCAACGCGGCAATCACACATGCAGGAACACTCACCTTCAACGAGGTGAATATATATGGCAAACTATTAGGTGCCCGCAGCTTGATAAAAACCGTAAATTTGCCAGCCGCATAAGATTTCATCAGATCAAGCGCAAACGGTTTTAGCTCTGTCAGCCCACGATAAGCGTTTAAAGTCATAGATGCTATGCTGACAATCGTGACAATAATCAGTTTCATCACGTAACTTCTGACGGTAACATCGGTGCTGACATCTCGTGTCCACTGCAAAACCACAGCCGCTAAAGCAACGGTCGGTATCGCACTGATCGCCGCGATAATCGTAAGACCGGTTGCACCGAACCTTGGTGAATTGGTAGCAAATACAGCTAATAGGTAACCAAGAACCGAGCCAAGGAGTAAGCCCGGAATAATGACACTGAGTGTCGCCCAAGTGTCCTCCGCTATCGCCGGAAAATTATCGGAAATAACAGAAATGATTCTTGTCGGAAGCGGAAGTATCAGCGTTGTCGTATTCAGCAGTTTATGTAATACCTGCCCTTGCCAAAGAGCAATAATCAATAAGCCGAACAACAAAGGATATAAAACCGAAGTAACGGATAAAAATCGAAATCGTTTCTTTTTCATTTATATCACTCCTTCCGAGCATAAGGACAAACAATCTTTTCTAAAACGCCAATAAGAATAAAAGATGTAATACCGATTAAAGCGCTCAATAAAATAATCTGCCAGAATACATATCTTGTCATTGCACCTTTCAGCGACTGTGACAATAAACACCCCAGACCTATGCCGCCTTGAAGAGTATCAACAAGTATTGAAGCGGTAATTGCCATCGGAGCTGCGATTTTTAATCCTGTAAAAAAAGACGGAAGGCAGGCGGGAATCAAAGTTTTCATATAGATTTGAAATTTATTAGCCGCATAAGAATACATCAACTCATTCTTGTCTTTTTGTACTCTCTTAATCCCTGATAAAGTATTAGTTGCCACGGGGTAAAAAGTAAGAATAGCTGCAATAACAATCCTACTAATACTAATGTCACCTGTAAGAGCTAAAATAATAGGCGCCATACCAAGAACCGGAATCATCTGGATCAGCATCAAGTAAGGAAAAGCTATTTTTTCAACTGTTCCACTTAAACTCATCAACAGTGCCAGCAAAAATCCGATCGCTGTTCCGATTAAAAATCCTATGCCAGCACGAGAAAGAGTCGCTCCGGCATTAATCAAAACCATTTGTAATGCAGTTTGAGAACCATTAATTGTTTTTTGGCTGAATATAGATTCGATAATACCGGTCAAATGCGGCAATATATTCACCGGAGTGCGTTTTGTATACTGAACGATAAAAGCAAATATTTCCCAAATAACAATGATAATTGCTGCCCAAAGTACAGCCATAAAGTATTTTGAATTAACAATTCTTTTTACTAATTTCATAACGTTTCATCCTTTGAAATCTATAATTCCTCAAAACTGGAACGAATTTTAGCGACATATTCAGTAAACTCCAGTGTGCTTTTCATTTCCATTGTTCTGGGTCTCGGCAAATCAATATCAATTAGTGCAGATATTCGACCAGGATGGGGAGACAAAACACAAACCCTGTCCGAAAGAAATACCGATTCCTGAATATTGTGAGTTACGAAAACGATGGTTTTATTAGTTTTTCTCCAGATGTGCAGCAGATCTTCATGCAGCTTTTCGCGTGTAAATTCATCCAGTGCAGAAAAAGGTTCGTCCATCAGCAATATTTCCGGCTGAATAGCAAGCGCTCGCGCTATACCGACTCGTTGCTGCATACCTCCCGACAACTGCCTCGGATAATGCTTGGCAAAATCCTTAAGTCCTACCAGCTCAAGCATTTTTTCCGCCCTTTCCTCGCAATCTCTTTTAGGCAAATGCATAATTTCGAGAGGAAGCATAATGTTCTTTTTGACAGTTCTCCAGTCGTATAGCACTGCGCCTTGAAAAACAATTCCGTATTTACGTTTGAGTCTGGCATCCTTGGGCGTTTCTCCTCCAACTGTTATTTCTCCGGTCGTTGGTACAAGAAGATCGGCGATAATTCTAAGCAATGTTGTTTTGCCACAACCTGAAGGCCCCAGCAACGAAACGAACTCGCCTTTATGAATGTTCATTGTTACATTGGTCAAAGCCGTAACGTCTGTATTGGTGCTTGTCTGGTATGTCATGCCGATATTTTTCATTATAATCTCGATATTTGTTTCTACGGCAGCCACTAACAGATATCCCCTTTCCTTAGAAACTTAATAAAAAACGCAGACAAGGCTACCAATATACAGGCGCCATTGTCTGCGTTTTTTATGTTTATATAATACCATATCCTCACGAATCTGTCAAATAGATCACTCTCGATTTGTTTATTTTGACTAAGATATGCGCTTTATAAGCAGCACTTATGCTTTTTTCGACGATGAAATGGATTTAAAACAAAGCATTCTTTTCAACGTGCACAAACTAATTGCTTAATTTTTTGTGCCGTAGCACATGCCATAATAAGTATCCAAAAAAGTAAGAATAGCCGCCAGTTAAACTAGTGGTTTACACAGCCCCTATAAGGACGTCTACTGGCTCGCGCCTGGAAGGCGGCACTGACTGTTTGGCATTGCATTATTTTTTCAAGCAGCCGTTCTCTCGCGGTTGCTTGTTTTTGCTTACTTGTTCTTGTTACCCGTGAACAGGTCTATATATTCCTCGAACGTTATTTGGTCATTTGCAAAATCTTCCTCAAGCTGGTTCTTTATATACTCTGGCTATCACCTTTTTATTTCTACCGACCGTATCTACATAGTATCCTCTGCACTAAAAGTGTCGGCTTTCGTGCTTGTATTTTACATTTGCGTATCGGTCGAAAATCATCAAACTGCTTTTTCCCTTGAGAAATCCCATAACTTATAGGTATGTTGGGATACTTACTAAAAAGCGTATATGGTCTTTGCAAGCCTCTGCCTCTATGATTTCCACACTTTTTTGCTCGCATAATTTCCTTATGATTTCTCCAATATCTTTTTTGATTTGTCCATATATCTCTTTTCACTTGTACTTTGGGGCAAATACTTTATGGTACTGACATCCGTAAATTGAGTGCGATAACTTTTTTATCTCATTATTTCCTGCTGAATTTATTGCTGAATTCCTACTCATCCACAAATCTATCATGAATGGCAAAGCCCTGCTTTTCTACATTATAGTCCGACATATAATTTCCCCATAAAGCAGCGCTTCTATTCTTACTCAGTTTCCAAGTAGAAAACATGAATCCGTAATCTTCGCTGTACATAACGCCGATCACGACGTTTTCGTACTCAGCTATTTTTCGGTATTCATTAATAACGGAAGCTCCATTTAGAGAGCTGATTCGAACAGACCGACATAATTCCGAGCGTGTCTTGATTGTTCGTACACTCAACGGCATACCGTTTTACTTTCTTCAGATATATCTTCACTGCCCAATAAGTAGCCGCTGTCATCTTGTCGACAGAGAAATTCGCCGTTATAAAAAACAGCTACTTTATTGTTGATTTCATCGTACTGTTCCGTGCATTCAAGCGAAGAAAGTTTTCTCATCAGTTCCTGTTGATAAATTGTCATGTTGATGGCCTGCTGATTAATTTGGGATAGCAAAAAGGGCGTATGGAGCTTTCCTTTCCATACACCTGCAATAGTGATATTCGGTTTTACGGTAGATCGAGTCTATAAAGAAGAAAAACGACGAATGCATCTACGGTATAACATTGTTATTTTTTGCTCCTAAAGATAGCGAAAAGCCTTGAAAATCAAGGCTTTTCGTTGGTGCATCTTTTTGTTGCGTCTTTTTGGTCGGAGTGACAGGACTTGAACCTGCGGCCTGATGGTCCCAAACCACCCGCTCTACCAGCTGAGCCACACCCCGATATTCATGTTTTAAATGCAAACAATAAAACTTTCTATTAATTGACATGAGCAGATTTATTATTCAAAGAAACATAAGCATCCTATTGACAACAAATTATAACAATATACCCTCCATGCTTGTACATACGGAAGACACAACGTCAAATACTTCATATATATCCATAGACAAATATAAAAGACTTCAATTGATAATCACGAAAAAAAACAATAATAAACAATCGCTTTAGAATACAGAATATAAAATGCCCTGCAAAAAAATCACCAACACCTCAAAAAAGCGAAAATATTTTTGTATAGTATAACTGCAATATAAAATTTCTTGCAAAACAATAAAACAGTCCGCACCCAAGTTTCATTAAAGTTTAAGCCTATTTGCGCATCAGTCTGACACCGTCTGATGCGCAAATAAATTTAATCTAAAAATCAATCATGTAGCCTTACTGAAAGAAACAACATCCGGAACAGTACGCATAACAATATTTGCACCTACACTATTGAGTTTCCCAACTATGTCGTCATATCCGCGTTCAACATAGTAAATGTCGTCAATTTCAGTTGTACCTGAAGCAGCCAGTCCTGCAATTATCATGGCTGCGCCCGCGCGAAGATCACAAGCCTTTAAAGCTGCAGCGCTGAGAGGCTTTCCACCTTCTATTATCGCCGTTCTGCCATTTACACGGATATTTGCTCCCATACGTTTCAATTCCGATACATATCGGAAGCGGTTATCCCAAACGCTTTCGTTTAAATAACTAACTCCGTTGGCAAGACACATAAGAACACAAATCTGAGGCTGAAGGTCAGTCGGAAATCCGGGATACGGCTGTGTTTTTATATTTACTCGGTCAAGCGGTCCGCGTCTCGACACGATTACATAATTGTCTTCTTCAATTACGTCAACACCCATTTCAACGAGCTTTGCTGATATTGATTCAAGATGTTTCGGAATTACATTAGTAATTCTCAGATTTCCGCATGTCGCTGCCGCTGCAATCATGTATGTACCGGCTTCAATCATATCCGGAATAATAGCATATGTACAACCATGGAGCTGTTTAACTCCCCGTATTTTAATTGTATCTGTTCCGGCGCCGCTTATTCTTGCACCGCATGTATTTAAAAAGTTAGCAAGATCAACAACATGAGGCTCTCTTGCCGCATTCTCAATAACAGTAACGCCATCCGCTTTTACAGCGGCAAGAATCACATTTATTGTTCCGCCGACTGTAGTCACATCAAAAAATATATTTCCGCCATGGAGTCCTCCGAGTGCGTTTGCCTCGACATATCCTCCCTCTACATTTACTGTAGCTCCAAGACATTCAAAACCTTTAATATGCTGATCAATAGGGCGGACTCCAAAATCACATCCTCCCGGATATGCCACATATGCAGATGAAAAACGTCCGAGTTCTGCCCCCATTAAATAATACGAAGCTCTCATCTTCCTTACAAGCTCATAAGAAGATGTGCCTCCGACAGCATATGTAGAATCAAGCTCTATTGTATTTTTTCCAATTCTGCGTATTCTTACTCCGACACCGGAAAGTATTTCAAGAGAAACTGCTACATCTATTATATCAGGAACATTTTCGATAATGCAGGTATCGTTAATAAGCAAACAGCCGAAAAGTATTGCAACAGCTGAATTTTTCATGCCGCTCGTTTCAATCGATCCGCAAATCGGCTTTCCTCCGTTTATTATATACTTATCCATAATTATAATATGGCCTCATTTCATAACATTTAATACCACGGATTGCGTGCAAATTTCGTAAAGATATAAAAAAATAACACTGTCTGCACAAACTGATTAAACAAAGAAATATAATTCATTATTGACCACACCAATAAGACAGTTTCTAAGCAAAACAAACTTTAAAAACATGGAGAAACCGCCGATCGGAAAATTGGAGATGATCTTATTTTAATAATAATATTACAATATGACAGTTAAAGCTTAGATATAAACTACAAAACAGCTGTTAAGTGCTGTAAATAAAAACAAAAAAAATTCATCAACCCGATTAGTGCGAAAGTTTCACACATTTTTATTATATCACACATTTATATTTTTGAAAAGGTTTTTTATGCTATTTTTTCATCAGCATACCAATCTTTGTGCAATATAGATACTGCATTTATAATCGATTGGATATTTTTTGTCAAATATGCAGCTGAACTAAACTATACTGTAATTCACATCAGGAAAACATAATATATCCTTACAACCCGCAAATACAACTATCCGTATATTAAAAATATATTCGCTGCATAATTTTTTGTTACATTTCGGAAAATTAATTAGGAATAAAATATGCTACTGCAAGCTCGACCACTCTTCCGTAACTTTCAGTACCAGCCTCCTGGCCTTGTGACTTCAAATAAGTATCATTAACGGTTCCGCTTATTTTCGAAACAGCTGAATCTTTATACTTATCAAAAAAATTATTATACGAAAAAAGCTCACTGTATATGCGCATATCAAGGTCTGACATAAGAGAGGAATAAAGGCTGCTGTCTGCTTTGTAGAGCGCGCCCGCTACATATTCAAAAAGATTGAGATATCCGCTGTATTTTATATATTCGTCATCGCTTTCCATACAAACAAGAAAAGCTAAAAAATTTGCTTCATCCTCGCGTGCTGTACCGCGCTGATGTGAAAGCTCATGCGCCGCAGTATATGGAAGAGTATAAGACGGAAAATTCGTATTAAGATTCGCTTCACCTGTATAATAGGTATATACTCCGGCTATATGAGTATATGTCATAAGCTTGCTGACAGCAATTTGCTTAATTTTAGTATCCATTTTCTGGACAAAATCATTTTTGACGCAAAATGAAGAGTAGGCTTCATTCAGCTTATCGTTCATTTCAAACATAGTGTACGGCATAACAGAAGCACCGCCGTTTATAAACGTGACATTGTCCGCAAGCTCTTCAGCACTTTCTTTCAAAATTCCGGCAGTTTCATACAATTCTTCTGCGGAAACACTACGTCTTTCAAGTCCAAGCTTTTTTTCAAGAGTGCTCCCATGATATGCAGGCGCAAATCCAAAAACAAAGAAAGAATAAAGAATAGTAACCACAGACAATACGCCGCATAAATATCTTATCGTACGAAACGATGTAGCATCACGGCTTATGTGTACCGAATGAAGTATCATAAGGATAAAAATAAAAGGCAGACACAGCAATATGGTTTCTGCAAACGAAAAAGGAAACCATCCCGTAATTTTTGCAAGAATAAACCGGACTGACCTGCAAACCGAATTATTCATAATGTCAGAAAACTCTGTGCTGTATATGCATATAATATGGACAATAATAGCCGCTACGGCTATTCCAAAGAAAATCATTGAAGGTACAGGACAGTATCTACGAAACTTTGAAAATACGCTCTCGGTTCTATTTTTTGTATTTTGTTCTCCCATTACTTATTTCCCTTTTTAATTTAATACTCAGAATTTGTTATAAATTCAGTTCATAAACTCCTTTATATATTCTAAACTAAAGCCCTCCGGCAGAATTTTTTTCATATCATCCGGTATCGGAGCATATACTTCAATATTTTTATTTTCACTGTAGGTAACAAAATTAAGAGACAATGCGTGCAGCGCCTGTCTGCTTATAATCTTTTTTGGGGGTGAAGCATTATATCCGAACATCCCCGAATTTTCTGACATGCATTCCGGCGCATACATTCGATCTCCTGCGATCGGATGCCCGATGTAAGCAAAATGCACACGAAGCTGATGAGTACGTCCGGTAACAGGATAAGCAATTACAATAGTGTACACTGTTCCGTCAATCTCATATTCAAGAATTTTTTTATATTTTGTAAGCGCAAAATCGCCGCATCCTGCCGGCTTAACCTCACGAAAAATAACGCTTTTATCACATCGTCCTATATTTGCAATTATTTCTCCGGTATCTGCAAGAGTATCTTCAAATTTTCCCCGGAGTACAGCAAGATACTTTTTTTCTATCTGCCCAGCCATCATACGGCGTGACATTTCCGCCGCCGCGAGTCTGTTCTTTGCCACAAGAACAACACCGCTCGTATCGGCATCAAGACGATTTACCGCCCTGAAAACAAAAGGAATATCCTTTTCCCTGAAATAATCCGCAAGACCGTTGGCCAGAGTATCTGCGCTATGTCCATGCGAAGGATGCGTAGGGACAAAAGCAGGCTTATTGCATAAAATCAATGAATCATCCTCGTACAATATATCAAGTGGCATTTTCACAGGAATAATCTTTTCATTCATATCAGAGAATTTGTCCTCATACATTATATCAAGAACATCTCCGCATTTTAAGCATGCACGGACAGTAACATGCTTTCCGTTCAGCATAATACCGTTTTCCTGATTTTTTAAATAAGTGACTGCCGAATGCGACAAGCCAAGATCTTTGTAAAGATAATTTTTGAGTATCTCTCCATCATATGTCCCAGAAATCGTATATCTCATTTATCTGTCCTTTATTATTGGTGAATTTATTATATCATAAAAAGTATTAATAATTCAAGTTTTAAGACCTTAATAATACTTTTTCATATTAGAAAGGTATGGTTATTTATATGAGAAATAACAAAGCTATTATGAGGAAAATAATAAAGCTTACCGTCCGCCTTATGTTTACTGTGATTATAACCTGCAATACGCTCTCATGCTTTGCCATCAATGCAGCCGACAAAAGGCTTTTTCCCATATCTCCCGCATTGTCTGTATTGTCAGAAAAGCTAACGCTTGTTAAAAGCGGTCTTACCGGAACTGAGGTTGAATTTGATACAGACGATTTTGACAGAATAGTAGGCGTTTCCGTTCCATCCGTAACCTTCATTTCTCTACCTGATCGGGAAACAGGAGTGCTTACAATTGAAGGAAAAGCTGTAGAATGCGGAATCACTATTGCCAGATCAAAATTATCCGAACTGACATTTACCCCTTCCTCCGACTCCGTTTCTGAATCAAGCTTCAGCATCGGAATAGTCGGAAACCAGGCATACGAATGCAAATGCAGTATCTATATGCTTTCCGGTCTCAACTTTTCACCGTCGGCAGAGCTTTGCGATAAATCATTCACCCACGTAACTACCTACAGCGGAATACCGTATTTTGGTACAGTACATGCAGTCGATCCTGACGGAGACAGTATGACATACCGCATAACCGAATACCCCTCTCACGGTATACTTGTAACAGACGAAATCGAAAACGGAAACTACAAATATGTACCTTCAGGAAGTTTCAGCGGAGAAGACAGTTTCTCATATATTGCCGAAGATTTTTACGGCAATTTTACACCCGAAATTGAGGTTAATATTTCAATTCTGAATTCCGGAAGCGTGCTTTCTTTCAGTGATATGCAGGAAAATGAAGAGCATAGCTGCGCGCTGAATGTTGTAAACAACGGGATCATGAACGCAAGTTCAGAAAACGGTATTTATCGTTTTAATCCAGATGATTCAGTAAGCAGATGCGAATATCTTCTAATGCTCTACAAAGCTGCAGGAAGAAATATTT
>CDYR01007609.1_pt1 | contig 31283 bp, 20 predicted proteins | sample 557691 | NCBI WGS metagenome assembly CDYR01 (sample SAMEA3182103, study PRJEB8094) | gut metagenome | biome: human; feature: gut; material: Stool; isolation source: human stools | place: Canada | collected 2013-02-19 | reverse complement strand
GTTTGAAATTCAATCGATTCGGGGACTCGGTTACAAGGCAGTAAAAAATGTGTAGAACACAAGTTAATATATATTTATAAATAATGTGCGAAATAACGTATAGAATAATGCAGAAAATAATGATAAAACAATGTGCAGAAAGTGTCTGAGCCGAGCTTAAGTCAAAGTACAGACAGCGGTTATCTAACCCACGCATTGAATCAGGCTTGTGAAGATTATTGCTTCGATAGGAAATCTTTGTAATGCGAAAGGAAATCTTTATAATATGAAGAAATTAAAGTATCGCTCCAGAACAATATTGACTTTGATCTTTACAGGGATCAATATGTCTATACATATAATAACTGTGATAATTGTATCTTTTGTCGGCGTTATTCTCTATCAGCTTGGATTTCTCCCGGAATCAGGAAGTAAATTTTTATTCCTTGGAATGTTTATAATTTCAAGCCTTCTTGTCGGAATGATAGTTTCCTACTTTGGAAGCCGTTTTCCATTGCATCCTGTTCATAAGCTTATTTATTCATTAAATAAGTTGTCTGAGGGAAACTATAAGACGAGAATATACCTTGGAAATTCGAAAATAAGCAATGAACTTTCTGAAAGCTTTAATAAGCTTGCGCAGGAACTTGAAAATACCGAGATGCTTCGTTCTGATTTTATAAACAATTTTTCTCATGAATTCAAAACACCGATTGTATCAATTCTTGGTTTTTCAAAGCTTTTGCAAAAGGATACTTTGACAAGAGAACAGCAGAGGGAATATCTTGGAATAATCGAAGAGGAGTCCGGCAGACTTGCCGCAATGGCAACCAATGTTTTAAATCTTACTAAAATTGAAAATCAAAGTATTCTGACTAATGTTTCCGAATATAATCTCTCAGAACAAATACGGACATGCATACTTCTTCTTGAGAAAAAGTGGAGCGGGAAGGAAATTGATATAATACCGGATTTTGCTGAACACAGTATTTATGCATGTGAGGATCAGTTAAAGCAAGTGTGGATAAATTTAATTGACAACGCTGTTAAATTTACACCGGAAAAGGGAAGAATAGAGATTGGTATACGGGAGACGGATGATAAAATAACTGTTTCGGTAAAGAACAGCGGATCAGAAATTTCAGATGACGATTTGCCTAATATATTCCGGAAATTTTATCGTTCTGATTCGGCAGTTAAATCGTCAGGAAACGGACTTGGTCTTGCGATTGCCTCGGAAATTGTTGCGCTGCACAGCGGAACAATCGAAGCGCAAAGCGGCGGCGGTTCAACCACTTTTATCGTAACTTTGCCCAAAATATAATGTACCGATAAGTGTGATAAATTTTCATTAGGAAATCACAGAATAATCACATAAGTGTTATAAAATGGTTTTATAGCTGAATAAGAATTTTCGTAAATGAGTCTCTTATGTAAATATGTAAATACAATAAGTCTATATGATCTATATGAGGTTAGCTTGGTATCATTTTTCGGCGGCGGTGTGATACCGCTGTCAAATGTCTTGTAAAAACTTTCGGGACTGATTTAACCAATGCGCGCTTAATTTATCCGTGTTCTATTGCCGACGGATATTATACAAAGGAAAGGATATAGGTGAACTATGATTGAGGTTAAACATTTGACGAAGAAATATGCTTCGGAAACTGCGGTAAACGACATCAGCTTTACTGTAGAGCCGGGGAAAATATACGGATTCCTCGGACCAAACGGTGCGGGAAAAAGCACTACGATGAATATTATTACAGGATGTCTTGCACCGACGGACGGACAGGTGCTTATCAATGGATATGATATTACTGAGGAACCGGAGGATGCTAAACGTTTTATCGGCTATCTGCCTGAGATTCCGCCGCTTTATCCTGATTTTACGCCGCTTGAATATCTTACTTTTGTAGGCAAAGCAAAAGGATTGCGTGGGGCTGAGCTCAAATCTCAGATTGATTATGCAATAGAATCTACGTGTATCGGCGAAATGAAAAACAGACTTATTAAGAATCTTTCAAAGGGTTATAAACAGCGTGTTGGAATTGCGCAGGCTATGCTTGGAAATCCGGAAATTGTAATTCTTGACGAGCCAACTGTGGGATTGGATCCGCGCCAGATAATTTACATTCGTTCGCTCATAAAAAAACTCGGAGAAAATCATACAGTAATTCTTTCCAGTCACATACTTTCTGAAATATCCGCTGTATGCGATTATGTAATTATACTTTCAGGCGGCAAGGTTGTGGCAAGCGATACGCTTGAAAACCTTTCAGGTTCTGTTGAGAATGCGAGAATTACTAACATGACTGTACGCGCCGAACCCGAAACCTTAAAAGGCGTGCTTTCCAAAATTGATGGAATTACAGAGTATGAAATCACTGAAACAAAGGAAAATGGTGTATATAATATAAAAATCACGGTGGAAGCGGATGCCGATATAAGGGACGAGCTATTCGGCGCATTTGCAAGGCTCGGAGCTCCTGTTTACAAATTGGCGCCTGAAACCGTGTCGCTTGAGGAGATGTTTCTGCGCCTGACAAACACTGTTACGCCGGAGGAGATAGAAGAGGGATTGTCGGATAATTCTGAAGACGTTTATTACGAATATGATGAGATTGACGGTGATGAAGTGACCGAAGATGAAGATATTGAAGAGACCGAAAAAAAAGATGAAGAGAATAAATCTTAAGCTTCCAATGAGTCAAATTTTTTAAATCTGACTTTGGAAGAATAATCCTGACAATATTTATAGTCTGAGGAGCAGCACAGCGAATACTTGGATTTCGGAAAACAGTCATTCGGTGTTTCGGAATACGGAAAAAGGTTATAAATTACTATTTCGACGGCTGTACAATTGGATTTTGAAATACAATATAGCAGGACTTTGCCCTGTTATTTAAATAAAATAGAAAGGCGTAATTAAAGCTATGCTTGTTATTTACAGAAAAGAGCTTCGGTCTTATTTTACTAACATGACCGGAATTATATTTGCAGCTTTTTTGCTGCTTGTCAACGGAATTTATACTGTTGCATACAATTTGAACGGCGGTTATCCGCAGTATGAATATACCCTTAGCGCAATTGAATTTGTGTTTCTGATTTTAATTCCTATACTGACCATGCGTTCGCTTGCAGATGAACGTTCCCGAAAGACCGATCAGCTTCTGTATTCTCTGCCGGTTAAAATGTCTGGAATAATTATCGGAAAGTATCTTGCAATGGTTACTGTATTTACGCTTCCCGTGATCCTTATGGCGATTGTACCTTTGATTCTCTCGATTTTCGGTACCGTAAACTTTGCTACGGCGTATTCGTCTATTTTTGCTTTCTGGCTTATGGGTTCAGCTCTGATCGCAATTGGAATGTTTTGTTCCTCGCTTACGGAGAGCGTGATAATTTCTGCCGTTTTGTCATTGGGGGCTTTGATTTTTTGTTTCCTTGCCGGAGGAATTGCATCTATGATTCCAAGTTCAGCAGCCGCTTCATTTGCGTGCTTTTCCGCGCTTGCGGTTATAGCCGCGCTGATTTGCTATATGATGACTGAAAATCCGACTATATCCGGAGTTCTGTTTGCGGTGATTGAACTTGTTCTTTTAGTCGTATATCTGATCAATGCTTCGCTTTTTGAAGGAGCTTTTCCGGCTCTCGTTTCATCTCTTGACGTGTTCGACAGAGTATCGGAGTTTCGCGAAGGTATCTTTGATTTAACCGGGGTTTTATATTATCTTTCTGTAATCTTTCTCTTTGTATTTTTTACTGAGAAGAATATGGAAAAGAGAAGATGGTCGTAAATTTTGTACTGAAAGATTACGGAAGAAAGGATAGTAACTACAAATGGAAGATAATAACATAAGCAAAAAAAACAAAGCCGGAAAACGTAAAAGAACCCGTCTTGGAGGATATAGCTTCCTTGTATGCATTATTGCCGCCGCAATAGTAATTATTATAAATATGATAGTGGGCAGCTTTCCTTCAACTGTGACAAAATTGGACATAAGCGACGAGGGACTTTATACTATTTCCGAAGAAACAGAAAAGATTGTATCTGCGGTTAATGAGGATATTACCGTTTATTACCTTAAGGGCGCTTCGATATCCGAGGAAGCACAGATGATGCTTGATCTTTTGGATCGATATAAAGCAATCAACAGCCATATATCCGTACAGACAGTTGACCCTGTTTTAAAGCCGACATTTTATACTAAATATACAGATACGACACCGAGCGAAAACAGTCTGATCTTTGAGTCGGCCAAAAGATACAAGCTCGTTGATTTCAGTAATATACTTGTAACGAGTCAGTCGTTTGATTATTCAACATATTCGTATGTTACAAATTATTCTTTTGCAGGAGAGTCTGCCATAACAAGTGCGATAGAATATGTTACAAGCAATGATTTGACAACTGTCTATGCCGTTTCCGGAAACGGTGAAGCCAATATGTCGGAGGCATTGACGTCTGCTCTCTCTACAGACAATATTAATTATTCTACTGTATCTTTAATGAACGGAGAGGGAGGAGTTCCGGATGATGCGGATTGCGTTATAATCTATTCACCAAGCTACGACCTTACTGAAGAAGAGATAGAATATCTGAATTCGTATATGGAAAACGGAGGAAAGATTATTCTTGTTACAAGCTACAGCGCATCACTGCCTAATATTGAAGCGTTTACAGAAAGCCATGGTTTGACTTGGGCAGATGGAGTTGTATTTGAAACATCTCAAAGCTATTTTTATCAGTATCCATACTATTTACTGCCTCAAATTACAAAGAATGATATAACGTCTTTACTGACGTCTGCTAATATCAATATTCTTATGCCGGCTTCACACGGAATTCTTAAATCTGAAAACTCAGATGGAGTGACAATTGAATCGCTGCTTTCTTCGTCAGAATCATCATTTTTAAAGAATGATCCTGAAAACTCGTCTACATTTGAAAAGGAAGACGGAGATACAGAGGGAAGCTTCATGATTGGAGCGAGATCAACCGATTCTGAGACAGGAGGGCAGCTAATATGGTTCTCCTCACCGTATATTGCACAGAACAGTGCCGGAAATCTTGAATATTTCATAGCCTTGATAAATTCCGTGTGCGAGAAAGAGGCGTCGGTCACGATTGCAGCAAAAACCCTTATGTCGGAAGCTCTTGTTGTTCCTGAAGCTTCAGCCAATTTGCTGATGATCGTTATGTGCGTGGTTATTCCGATTGCTATTATGGTTCTCGGTCTACTGATTTGGAATTATAGACGCAAACGCTGAGTAAATTTATGCAGTAATGAAAGGTATGGTCACATTTTATGGAAGATAAAAAGCGCAATATACTTTCCGCTGAAAATTCATCTGCCGGAGCGGAATATTCCGATAATGGAGAGGAACGGAGGAAAAAGAAGAGAGCAAAAAAACTCGGCAGGCTTGCCGCAATGCTTGCTGTATGCGCCGCTCTTGCGGTGACATATGCTGTAGTTTCTCCGCTTCTCTCGGAAGACAATTCACAGAGCGATGATACGGGTGATACCGCAATTATATCCGTTACAAGTTATGACGATGATAATACAAGATATATAAGCTATACAGACAGTGACGGAAAAACAGTTAATCTTATTTTTGATACAGCTTCCTCGACTTGGCTTTATGCCGATGATACGGATTACCCGATAAATCAGACTACTGCAGCGGCAATGGCCGTTGCCGCCTCTTCGGTTTCTGCGGTCCGTGAGTTAACCGCGCCTGAATCTGAAGACAGTTATGGACTTGATTCTCCGATTCTGACGGTAAGTGTGACTTTTTCTGATGACAGTACGGTTACTTATAAAGTCGGAGATTACAATTCTTATTCTCAAACATATTATATGAGTGTAACAGGCTCGGATTCTGTGTTTGCAATTGAATCTTCATTTAAAACAAAATTCAATTATACACTTGATGATTTGATTGTACTTGAGTCTTTGCCGTCCGGTGAATTAACGTTTAAGGAATATACCGTAACAATGCCAGACGGAACAGAAAATTTGTACAGCGATGAAAATTTGCTCACATTGTTTGATGATCTTGAGTTGACTGGATGGGCGGATTACAAGCCTTCTGATGAAGAAATAACAGTATACGGGCTTGACAGTTCATCTGCTGTGAAGATGGTTGTAAATTACGATGAGGCTAAATCAATTGATACAGAGGAAAACAGCGATATATCCAATGCTTCGGTCTCCGTATCCGGAACGTATACACTGACTGTAGGCGGGTATGTGCTTGATGAAAACGGTGAAAATTCATCTTCGCAGCGTTATTTGTTCTATGGTGATTCGCCGATTGTATATAAGGCCGACTCTTCAATTTTAGACGCACTGATTTCCGGAATAGCAGATTCGTCCGAAACTGATGAGGCTGAAAGTGAATAAAAAAGATCGGATATATAAAGACCGATATATAAAGAACGGATATATAAAGAACGGAGGCAGGGGATTTTAACCTGCCTCCGTTTTAATTTCAGACTTTTTTTTGAAAAAGTATTTTTCACCGAGTTTCATTTCCATATACATTAGCAAAAAACCAAGTCCGGCGAAGAGAAACTGTACGGCATAGTGAAGAATTATGGAAATGAGTTCTTCAGTATAAATGGTTCTGTAATATTCGTTTTTGAGCTGATAGATAAATGTGATTGTATAATAAAGTTCTGTTGAAACTGCGATTATAAGCCGAATAGCTGATGATGCGGCAGCGGCCTTTAACAGAGTTTTGGGAAGCTGTATTTTTCTATCGGTTTTGTTTTTAACAGGTTGTTTTTTTTCTGCATATGTGAATTTCAGAGAATTATTCTTTAAGTTTACGTTTTTCTTTCTTTTTTTACTTGATTTTCTGAAAATAGGAATGAGAAGAATTATAACGGCTAAAATTGCGGCATCAAATATGTAAAGAAACGAGTACATCAGATAAGCGCGGTAATATATTTTAATAGAACCGAGAATATATTCTATCAGGAAGAGAGATAAATAAGGAATCAGAATTCCGATAAAGGACGTGATAATTGAGAATTTTATTTTTTTACAGCCATATCGATAGCTTCCCCAAAGAAGTATTCCGAAAATAGCGTATGGAATAAATTCCGATATTATTTTTACGGTATAATTTAAAATAACGGGCAAGATCGGATGCTCAATATCTCCGGCATAATATGTATATAAAAAGTTTAGACCGAAACTGCATACTGTCGGAAGAATAATCATGACTAAAAGTGAAATAAGTTTGAAATGAGGCGGCAATGGTATTTGAGTTTTTTTCGGTTTTTCGCCGGGTATATTTGTTATGTTGTAATTACTGTTTTTTTTCATAAATATTATCATGCCTTTTACAAAATGACTTATGAGCTTTTTGCCTATTAGCGGATTTAAAGTAAATGTCATCCATGAGTTTTTCTTGTTTTCGGAATATAAGAGAGGTAGTATCAGGTCAAAATGAGCGCAAATACTGCTATAGATATTAATAGATACGTTAAGTTTATCAGTATAAAAGCGTTAAATCAAATTAAGGCGTATAAGTTAGTGTTAATTATGTGTAAATTTTGATATTTTTTAATTTCTTCCTTTTCCTCATAAATTAAATGCCGGCGGCATATGGTTTATTGTATTTGATTTTCGGATTCCGAAAAAGCTTTCTGTAGCTTCTTCGGCTTTCTTTTAGCGGAGGTATGTATATGGTTACCTATATTGTCAGAGAGGGAGACAGTATTTTTTCAATCGCCGAGAATTTCGGCGTATCGGAATCGCAGCTTACGTCCTATAACGGACTTGCAAATCAACCAGGTCTTGTTCCGGGGCAGGCAATTATAATTTTAAGTCCGGATATTACCGCCACTGTGCAGCCAGGAGACAGTCTTGATTCGATTGCTGCTGCATACGGAACTGATCTTAATTCAATTTTGAGAAATAATCCGGGACTATCCCGCGGTGAAACACTATATCCGGGACAGACTGTTGTGATTTCGTATGAAGGTGAAAAGCTCGGAAATCTTTCTGTAAATGGATATGCATATACCTATATTGACCGGAAGCTTTTAAGCTCGGTGCTTCCTTTTCTCACATACCTTACTATTTTTACATATGGATTTCAAACTGACGGAACACTTGTTGTACCTGAAGGAGATGAAGAACTTATCGGTATCGCCCGTTCATACGGTGTTGCTCCGGTTATGCTTCTTTCGACGTTAACAGAGGACGGCGTTTTTTCAAACCAGCTGTCAAGCGCGATTTTTAACGATGCGGCGGCACGTGAAAATTTAATTCAGAATGTGCTTTCGGTTATACGTGAAAAGAACTACTATGGTCTCGATATAGATTTTGAGTATGTTTTGCCGTCTGAAGCTCAGGCATATGTGGATTTTATCACGCAATTCAGAGAACAGTTGGCAGCTGAGAATATACCTCTCTGGGTTTCCCTTGCTCCCAAAACGTCATCGGGTCAGCCGGGAATTTTATATGAATCGCATAATTATGCAGCTCTCGGCGCGGCAGCCGATTTCAGTACAATTATGACGTATGAGTGGGGATATAAATATGGTCCTCCGATGGCTGTTGCTCCTCTTAATAAAGTGCGCGAGGTAGTTTCGTATGCGGTAACTCAGATTGAACCTGCGAGAATTTTTATGGGAATTCCGAATTACGGTTATGATTGGACGCTTCCGTATGTAAAAGGGGAGTCGGATGCACCGAGCATCGGCGTTGAGGAGGCTCTTAGTATAGCGTATAATAACGGGGCGACTGTTCAGTTTGACGAAACGGCGGGCTCTCCGTTTTTCAGGTATTTTTTGAATGGGAGAGAACATGAGGTATGGTTTGAAGACGCCCGCAGCATAGAAGCAAAACTTGGATTAATACGTGATTACGGGCTGCGCGGCTGCGCGTGGTGGAATGTTATGAGACCTTTTACACAGAATTTGAGTACGATGAATGCGCTTTACAATATCGAACATGTGGAACTATGAATTCTCATGCGGATGTACACCGTTATTTTTGTCGTATAATTAATTTTTTGAACTTTATTCATTAATAAAATTATGGGCGTCCGGGATATCTCTTCTGCGGATGCCCATTGCATCTGTAGAAGGCAGCTTGACGCCTGAAATCATTGATGTATATTCTCTTCTTGTGTTAGGAATATTTTCGGAAAACAGATTGTAAAAATGTAAATTAATTGTGTAAATAATAGTTTTATCTTTACATCATTTATAAAATAAGTTATAATAACATAGAGAAATTGTTTCCTTCGCATTCTCGCTCTGGGACATGTTTTTGTGTAATGTGCGATAGAATATTGTCTCAGATATGGCGACAGATTATTTTAAGATTTTAAAGAGCTGGAAATTGAAATGAATAAAAGTGATGAAAAATCAGATTTGGCATTAAAAGATATTAACACATCTTTCAGCGGAATTATTATCGTTATACCGTCGCTTAACCCGGACGGTAAATTGATAGCTGCCGTCAGGGGACTCAGAGCGGCAGGCTTTAAGGAGATAATTCTTGTAAATGACGGGAGCGCCGTCGATTACTGCCTTCCTTTCAGCGTGGCAGAAAGTGAGATTCCCTACTGTACGGTTTTAAAGCATGAAATTAACCGCGGAAAAGGGGCTGCGCTAAAAACCGCATTTGAATTTGTTATAAATAATCGTCCTGAATCGATTGGTGTAATCACTGTTGACGGCGACGGACAGCATTCCTCTTCAGATGTTGTGAAGCTTGCGAAGAAACTTTTATATTATTCTAAGCTTAGCACCGAGGAATTTAAAGAACTACATGATTTGCAGGATAGAAAAAAATTGATGCAAAAAAGGATTCCTCTTATAATAGGTACGCGTGATTTTTCCGGCAGAGATGTACCGCGAAAAAGCCGTATTGGTAACCGTGTTACATCAGGGTTATTCAAAGCCTTTTTTAATCTTAGAATTTCGGATACTCAAACCGGGCTCCGCGCAATTGCAGCCGAGTATCTTCCTTTGTTTTTGACTTTTAACGGAGATCGTTATGAATATGAAACGAATATGCTGCTTGAATGCGGGCGCAGAAATATTCCGATTGAAGAGGTTTCTATATCAACTGTATACATAGATGATAATTTGGGATCCCATTTTAATCCTGTCAGGGATTCCCTTAGAATATACGGACTTATACTTAAATTTATGTTCAGCTCGGTAGTGTCAACTATGATTGATTATGCTGTTTTCAATATATTGCTTTATCTTTTTGACAGTCTTGAAATTTTTTCATCACGTGTCTTTATGATAATGCTTATTACAGCGATCGCAAGACTTATCTCATCTCTGTGTAATTTTCATTTTAATTACAAAATTGTATTTTCGTGCTGCAAAGAAAAGATTCCTGCGATTATGCGATATTATTCCGTATGTATCCCTCAGATGATAGTTTCAGGACTTCTTGTTTCGGAAGTATCCCGATTGTTTGGCGGCTGTAATTTTATGGTCAGTATTATAAAAATTATTGTCGATGTGTTCCTGTTCTTTATAAGCTTTCGAATTCAGCACAGATGGGTGTTTAAATACTGATTTTTAGATTTGATAATGGATTTCAGAAAAGTATTTTTGACTTTGGCTGTAAGCGCGGCTGGAGTTTAAACCGATCGGAAATCGGACAGCAATTTGATTATATGAGTATGTAGAAAGGTATGATCATAGGTATGGCAAAGCATACAAAAAAAGGCGGAGAAAAAAGAGGGGGTATAATATCAGTTATTCTTATAAGAATCGTCATTACGGCCGCGGCTACACTTCTTCTTTTAATAATCGCATTATACGGTGTGATGCTTATTCTTACCCGCGGTCCTTCGGAGACTACCAAGAGGTTGTTTGTTATGACTGTAAAGGAAACAAGCGCGGGTGGTTTTCTTGCGCATATGTGTCTTTCGAGTGATGAAATAGATGAAATTATGTCTGTTAAGATGTCGGCCGCGGATCAGACGGGCAACAACATTACCGATAGAAATTTAATATCTTTGCCGGCGGACGGCAACAGCACCGGAAATATTGGAACTTCAGCGGAGACGGGCGAAAACTTAATAAATGCAGTTTCTGATGAATCCGGTGCGGATGAACCGAATTCGGCAGGTGTTGAAGAAGGCGGGGGCAGTGAGACGATATTGCCTGATGACAAGTCTTCCGAAACAAGTGACGGCATAGAGATTAAAGAAATCAAAGGAGATACATATAACGGGGTTATGATGATTGTACATGATCCCAAAAGAGTATTTATCGGAGTACCGGATAAGTACGGAGATGACGCAGCAGGACTTTCGCTTAAATCGCTTATTGAAAAATATGGGGCGTGCGGTGGAACAAATGCCGGAGGATTTATTGATATCGGCGGTATGGGCAACGGAGGAAAACCGCTCGGACCTGTTATAAAAAACGGCGAGATAATATGGGGCGATTCAGATAAGTCATACAGCATGATTGGATTTGATTCGGACGGAATTCTTCATGTTGGAACAATGAGCTGTAATTCTGCAATTGCCGCAGGTGTAAAGGAAGCGGTTTGCTTCGGCCCTGCGCTTATAATTAACGGTACTCCCTGCAACAGCTCAGGAATTCTAAGCGGTGGGCTTAATCCGAGAACTGCAATCGGTCAGCGCAGAGACGGCGCGATTATGCTGCTTGTTGTTAACGGCAGATCTATAGGAAGTCTGGGAGCTACGCTTGATGACCTTGTTGATATTATGATGTCGAATGATGCTGTAAACGCATCTAATCTGGACGGAGGAGCTTCTTCTCTTATGATGTTTAACGGAGAGACGCTGAACAATTCCGCTTATGTGTACGGAGAACGCATCCTTCCGAATGCGATTTTGGTGCGATGAGATGATATAAATCTATTTAATAAGGAGAATAACCGAGTCATAAGTTATCTGATGGGCGGAGCAAGCCGCCGGAAAAAAGTGCGCGGAACCTGCTGCATAGAGAGACAACGCTTTTACACATAAACGTTTTTACACGCGAACGCCTTTATGCACAAAAAATCTCTTTAAGCGCAAATCTCTTTACACACAAACGCTTTTACGCATAAACCTCTTTACACACAAATGCCTTTACACGCGAACGTCTTTACAGCCAAACGTTTTTATAGCCGAGCATTTTTACAGTCGGACGCTATTACATTCGAACGTTTTTACGGTTGAACGCCTTTGGGTCTGAACTTATTACAGACGCAGACATTTAGCTTTTAGTTATAATAAAGGCATTAATAGCTTGATTGTCAGATAAAACGTCAACAAAGGAATGAGCATATTTTAAATGAAGAAAAAAGAAAAATACAATCAGTTTGAATCGGAGAGACAAGCCAAAGAAAATTTGAGAAAATATCCGAATGAATCCGAAAGATCATTGATTGAAAAAACTGACGGAAATTTTAATAAAAAATTTTCTGATAATTCTCACAATAATCACAATTATCAGGAGGATTCTTTGGACAGGATTCAAACAGATTTACAAGGTATCAGGACTGTACCTGTTTCCGGAGCCTTGAGAAATCGTAAAGAAAAAAGTCGCTGGGGAAACGGGAATCGCAGAGCTGCGAAAAAACAAATTTCCGGATTTTCAAAATTTCTGATAATTTATTGTTCGGCCGCGCTTGTACTTATATCCGTTTTTTTGATTGTTTTTCGTCAATATATTGCAGCGTATGAAAATACAAGGGATGAACACATAATAAAAAACCGGCTTTCTGAAATGACAGCATCGGAAATCGATGATATGACCGCAGCCTTTCCGCTTTGCAAATATGAAAATTCGGAGCTGATAGCAGACCGCTTGAATTCGGCTGTTAAATCCGGTACATTTTCGTGTCTGAAGGCTTCTGCCGATGATAACGGCGTTGTCCGTACTTACAATGTGTTTTCAGACGGCATACGCCTTGCCGAAGTTACGGTTGAAAATATCGGTGAGAAAGCGTCGTTTGGTTTTGAAAAATCGGAGATAACTTCTATATCGCTCGGCTCTGCCAACTCTGTTGGTTCAGGAGATTCGGACAGTTCAGGGGATTTTGACGGGCGTAAGAATGTGAGACTTATTTTTCCGAGAAAGAGCGAGGTTTGGATTAACGGCTTCCGTGCGGACGGAGAGCGATCTCTTTCAGAAATTGTATATCCGCTTGCCTCCATATATGAAAAAAACAGTTCTGAGCTTCCTAATATGTCGGTTTGTGAAGTGTCCGGATTTGTAATCGAGCCTTCTGTTGAGGCGAGCCTTGACGGAACTGCGCTTAAAGCGGTGCGCAAAACCTCAGAAGATTTTGACGAATATATTTTTGACTTTCCTGATAGTGAAAAATACAGCATGATAATAACGGCTCCGGAGGAAGCATCTGTATGTGTCGGAGGAATTGAGCTTACGGAGCGTGAGCTTAAGGAAAGCGGTATTCCTTATGACAGTTATGTGGATAATGCATTCAACCGCGCCGCGGGAGAGCTTCCTACAAACCATATATATAGAATAGAAGGCTTACTTACAATACCTGAATGCAGTGTTTTGCTTGACGGGGACATTATTCCGTGCTCTGAAAGCAACATACTGAGCGGTGAGATATACTATACTTATTCACGCAGCGCAGAACAGCTTTTTCATGCTGAAATACATGTGCCGGACGGTACGGCGGTATTTGTAAATGGTATTGAACTGGGAACTGAACTGTTGAAAAGCTCGGATTACATATATGATGAAATATCAGACTTCAGCGACCTGGTTGAAACTCCTCTTACCGAACAGCTTTATGTAGTCGACGGACTTTATAAAAGACCTGTTGTCGAGATAAAACGAGATGACGGCCGTACTGAAGTATTAAACGAAACTGATAAGGGTGTCTATAAAATCGAAATTATGCCGGACGATACCCTGAAAGACTTAAATTCTGCAGTTGTGGAGGATTTTCTTACCAAGTATGTGGAATACACCGCTGCCGGTTATACCGATGCCGGTAGTAAATCGAAATTCGGTGCAATGCTTGACTGCGCTATGGAAAAAACTCAGGCATATGAAATTCTTTACTCCACAAGAAACAGCTTTGTCCAGAATTTGCCGTGCGATATTTTGTCTCTCGACATAAATACTTACGATTACAGAAAATGGGGAGATAATTGTTTTTCCTGCACTGCGGATTTTACAGCAGAACTTCGCAATTTCAGCTATAAAACCGATCAAATTACCGGATGGAAACTTTATTTCACAGAGAAGAACGATAAATGGTATCTTGTTAAGTTGAATTTTGAATAACCGGGATGCTGTTTTGCTGCGATTAATATTAGGTCATTTTGAAAAGGCACTGTTGGTCGGTTGGCAGTGGGTTATAGGAAAGGAATTTGTAAATATGTTTAATGCGGTAACTTCATGGGATTTGTCTGTTTTAAATTTTATATCGGAAAATATTCGTTGTCCTTTTCTTGACACGTTTTTCAGTTTTGTTACGAAGCTTGGCGACGGAGGCGTTTTTTGGATTATGGTCACATTCATTCTTTTGATTATTCCCAAACAACGTAAAACCGGGTTGATGATGGCGTTTGCAATGATTTTAGGTCTGATAATCGGCAATGGAATTCTAAAAAATGCGGTTGCAAGAATAAGACCTTATGATCTTGTTGAAGCGGAGATTATAATAAAACATCTAAGTGATTTTTCGTTTCCATCCGGACATACTCTTGTCTGTTTTGAGGCCGCAAGCGTGCTTACGATAAGAAAAAGCAGACTTTGGATTCCGGCTGTGGTTATCGCAGTACTTGTTGCTTTTTCAAGGCTTTACCTCTTTGTTCATTACCCAACCGACGTTATTGCCGGAGCGGTTCTTGGAATACTGTTCGGTTTCTGCGGAGTATTTCTTGGAGGAAAGCTGTACGACTTTATAGCAGAAAAAAAGGGCAGTACCGGAAAGGAATGAAAATATATGTGTGGATTAGCCGGCTTTACCGGAAGGCTTGACAACAGAAAAAAAATTATAGAAAAAATGATGGATCGTATTGTTCACCGCGGTCCTGATATGGATGGGGAATATCTTGGAGAAGGAATAACGCTTGGGTTTCGCAGGCTTAGCATAATTGATCTCAGCGAAGCGGGAAAACAACCGATGATAAGCGATGACGGCAGTACGGCAATTGTTTTTAACGGGGAGATATATAATTACCGTGAGATGAAAGATGAGCTGTGCCGCAACGGACACGTATTTCGTGCTGAGAGCGATACCGAAGTTCTGCTTCACGCCTGGCTTGAGTACGGGCAGGGACTTCTTGACCGTGTCAGAGGAATGTTTTCTTTTGCGATTTGGGACAATAATACCAAAACGCTTTTTGCGGCGCGCGACTTTTTCGGGATAAAACCTTTTTATTATACGATGATTGGCAGAAACATTCTTTTTGGCTCTGAAATAAAAAGCTTTCTTGAGCATCCCGAATTTGTAAAAAGGCTTAATCCCGATGCCGTCAGACCATATCTTACTTTTCAATACTCGGCTTCTGACGAAACATTTTTCAGCGGAGTATATAAGCTCCCTCCTGCGCATTATCTTATATGGAAGGACGGCAGGGTAGAAACCGGACGGTATTGGGAGACAGACTTTAAAGCGGATGAGACAAAAAGTATTGATGAATGGGTAGAGCTGCTTGATACGTGCATCAATGAATCGGTTTCGGCTCATCGTATAGCCGATGTTAAAGTGGGAACGTTTCTTTCTGGAGGCGTAGATTCAAGCTATATTACCGCGGCCATGCATCCTGACAAGACGTTTTCTGTGGGATATGAATATAAAAAATTCAATGAAACTTCTTATGCAAAGGAGCTTTCAGATATTCTTGGAATTCAAAACATAAGCCGTACGCTTACTGCTGAGGAATGTATGAATGCACTTCCGAAAATTCAGTATCATATGGACGAACCCCAGTCAAATCCATCTTCTGTACCGCTGTATTTTCTTGCCGAATTGGCGGCTGAACATGTAACGGTGGTTTTGTCAGGAGAAGGTGCAGATGAAATTTTTGCAGGCTACGAGTGGTATAACGAAACTCCTCAGATGCACAGATACAGAAAAATTCCCGCTCCGCTTCGTGTTTTAGCAGCTCATGCGGCAGGTCATATGCCATATTTTAAAGGTCATGATTTTATTATAAAAAACAGTGGCAGACCTGAGGAGTATTTCATCGGTCAGGCTCTTGTATATCCTGAAAATGATGCCGTTCAGATACTCAATAAAGAATTCAGGTCGGGCATCTCTCCAAAAGAGATAACATCGGCGGTTTATAAAAATGTGGCCGGCAGAGATGAGCTTACAAAAAAACAGTATCTTGATATGAAGCTATGGCTTCCGGGAGATATTTTACTCAAAGCGGATAAAATGAGCATGGCGCATTCTCTTGAACTTCGTGTTCCTTTTCTTGATAAGAGGGTAATGGAGCTGGCGGAGAAAATTCCGGCAGGATATAAAGTAAAAGACGGAATAACAAAATATGTTTTGCGCCAGGCGGCTAATCGCACAATTCCGGATGACTGGGCAAATCGTCCGAAGGTAGGATTTCCGGTTCCGATACGTTACTGGTTCCGTGAAGAACGTTACTATAAATTCGCACGCGAATACTTTACTTCACCTGAGGCAAGGCAGTTTTTTAATTCGGATATGCTCGTAAAATTGCTTGATGAACACCGAAATGAAAAGGCAAATAACGGCAGAAAAATATGGACTGCCCTTGTATTTTTAATTTGGTATGAGCAGTTTTTTCTGACGAAATGAAGTATTCTGTTTGTTTTTGTATACCGTGCATTGCCCTGCATATATTTAAGGGTTTTTGCTGAACTAAAAAAAGCGATTGTGTTCTTCTTATATAATTGTTCAATAAAGAACAACGCCTGTTATAGGGCGCTTTTGCGGTGGATTGCGCTAGTTAGCACAGGAAAATTAAGCGCAACCCGCCTTCTGAAGGACGCTTTATAGGCGAATATCTATGCAGACGGAACATTTCGCTTTTAGTTACATCTGTATATAATTCAGCTGTATTTCGCGTGGCTTTAGGAGGAATTTGAATGAAAAATAACATGGAGAAGTCATCAGAGCTTGACGGAATAAAAATTACGCCCGTGCTACTTGGCGGTGATCTTAATTGCTATAATGTTGCACGTGCGTTTCATGAAAAATACGGTGTCTGTTCATATGCCTTCGGACGATATAAAATCGGGGCTACTGAATATACGAAGATCATTAAATTCACAGTACAGTCTGATATGGACAATCCGAAGATGCTGTTAAAAATTCTTGACGAGTTTGCAGAAAAGCACGCCGGAGAAAAGCTTATTCTTATTGGATGCACTGACGACTATGCTTCAATGATTATAAAAAATAAGGAATATTTAGGTAAAAAGTATATAACTCCTTGTACTGATGCGGCTCTTATGGAGGACATAACTCTGAAGGATCGCTTTTATCAGTATTGTGAAAAGTATGATATTCCATATCCTAAAACGGAAGTAATATCTCCGGGACAGTATCCCTCGCTTTTGGGTTTTGAATTTCCGGTGATAATCAAACCGTCCAGCAGTGTTCTTTATTGGAAGTACCCGTTCTCCGGTATGAAAAAGGTATACCGTGCACATAGCATGAAGGAAGCCGGAGTGATAATCGATGAAATTTATGCATCGGGTTATCCTGACAGACTGATTGTTCAGGATACGATTCCGGGCGGAGATTCTTATATGTATACTTTAACAGCATACTGCGGAAGTGACAAAAAAGTAAGAATGATGTGTCTCGGCCATGTTTTGCTGGAGGAACATACGCCAAAAGGCATGGGAAATCATGCTGCAATTCTGACAGCATATGATCGTCCGCTGATGGAAAAGCTGCGGTCATTTCTTGAGGATATAGGATATGTCGGATATGCTAATTTTGATATAAAATATGACGTTCGTGACGGAGTTTATAAGCTCTTTGAAATAAATGTCCGTCAGGGAAGGAGCAACTATTATGTTACAGCTTCCGGCTGTAATATAGCGGAGTATATTGTTGATGACTATATACTTCACAAACCGTATAGCGGATGCTGCTTCTGTGAGGAAAAGGCATACTGGAGTTATCTTCCGCTTAAGCTTGTTCTGCGATATGCGACTGAGGACGAGAAAGAACAGATAATATCGTGTATTAAACGCAGAACGGCATTTTCTTCCATGCGTTATTCCCACGATACTTTTATTAATCCCCAAAGATGCTTTTACATTGCTATGCATGAACACAATCAGATAAAAAAATTTGAAAAATATTATCCTGCCGATGAGGTGGAGAATTATAACCGATGAGAACTGTTATGATATTTTGGGGCAGTGACACACTGCGAGGGGTGCCGATATGAAGCTTACAGAGTTGTTTCCAGAGAATGAATTCGGAGAGATTTTTAATTTTGCCGGATCGGAATTAAGCGGTGAAACTGAAATTAAAACCATTACATCGGATTCACGAAAAGCGGGCAGGAACAGCGTTTTTGTATGTATAAACGGTTCTGAGGCTGACGGACATGAGTACGTTCCGAATGCTTATAAGCTTGGCTGCCGGATTTTTGTATGCGAGCATGCTGTTACCGTTCCCGGAGAGAGCGCTCTTGTAATCGCGGTTCCGGATACAAGAAAGACTCTTGCTTTGCTGTCAGAACGTTTTTACGGTAATCCTGCGGAGAAACTTAAGCTTATCGGTATTACCGGTACTAAGGGTAAGAGTACAGTGGCGGAATTTGTCTACCGTATTCTTAATGACAGCGGAAGAAAAGCCGGTATTATCGGTACGTGCGGAATACGGTTTGGAGCAGAAGAACGTACGACAGGAAATACTACTCCTGATGCACTGGAACTTGCGTCAGTTTTTGCGGAAATGTGCAGTGCAGGAATGGAGTATGTTGTCATGGAAGTATCCTCTCAGGCTTGTCTTCTTGACAGGATTTACGGACTTCATTTTGACCGAGCGGTGTTTACCAACCTGTATTATGATCATATCGGACCTTCCGAACACCCGGATTTTGAAAATTACAAGGAATGTAAGAAATCACTCTTTAAATCTGCTGATGTTTCGATTATAAACAGCGACGATCATTATGCTCATGAAATGATTTCAGAAATTGCTCCGGAGAAATGTCTGTTTTTCGGATGTGATTCTGAAGCCGGAAGAAAAGCTCCGTATTACCTTGCGGAAAATATAACGAGATGGAATAAAGATGGCGTTTACGGGATGAGTTTTGATTGCGGTGGAGTACGTTTTTATATCAGAATGCCCGGAATTATTAATGTGTCAAATGCAATGGCCGCAATTTCTGTTTGCGAATCGCTCGGACTTTCTTTTTCGGATATTTCCGAAAAGCTCAGAAACGTTACGGTTCGAGGAAGGTTTGAAACATATGAGTCGGGCGGGAGAACTTTTGTAATCGATTATGCTCACAACGGAACGAGTCTTGAAAGCGCTTTAAAAATTCTCAGAGCTTATACATCCGGCAGACTTATTGTACTTTTTGGTTCGGTCGGCGGAAGAACACAAATGAGGCGCAGTGAAATGGGAGAGGTTGCTGATCGTCTTGCGGATTTCTGTATAGTTACAAGTGATAACCCGGATACAGAATCTCCTGAAGATATCATAAATGACATTGTTTTGAATATAAAGCACTGCCCCTATATAAGAATTCAGGACCGAGCTGATGCGATACGTTATGCTGTGGAGAATGCAAAGCGCGGAGATGTTGTTCTTCTCGCCGGAAAAGGGCATGAGGAATATCAGCTTATTAACGGTAAAAAGATAAGTTTTTCAGAAAGAGATATACTTGAAAAAGCACTGGAGGAAATGTATTCTCCTGTTTCGTAATGTCTTATGTTAAATATTAAGGACGAAGAAAAATATTAAAGAATAAAAACATATTAATTAAAATATATTAATATGAATGACTTCATAAACAGTATGGAAATGGGTTGTACCGTCGACTAAAGAAGATGTCCGCGTCGTATATACGACGCGGACATCTTCTTTAGTGTTGCAGTATTGTGCTGAATTTAAAAATGTAAAATATTTAAGAGCGGTATGCTTACGTCCATTAGAAGTCAGACTGTAAAGATTGTGGTCTGTGGTAGCGTTTGCTTTTGCGGCCGGCGTGCTCCGCTCGCTTTTTTCCGGCGGAGGAGCAAACCGCCGCCGGAGAATCTTATGACATGCTTGTGTTCCTTATTGAACTTACAGACTGTTTTCGGAATTGCTTCTGATTTTGTATTATAGTTATCATTAAAACGTATAATAAATAGCGGGTAACTAATTTGCAGATTATGTATGGCAGAGTTTGCGGATTAGGTTTATGCTTCGTAATAAATCTGCAAAATTGGTTTATAACTTAAATGCAAAGGACATTTTAGACTAATGAAAACAACAGAACTTTTCAGTCTTGAAAATACAATCGCGGAAGCATTGCTTGAAAAACATGAGTATCCATGGCAAGCTCTATCCGTTATTAAAGAGTTTACGGTATGTCTTGGAAAAAGTCTGAACAAAGAAATTTACGACGAAATTTCAGAGAACGTATGGATTGCTAAAAGCGCGAAGATATTTTCTTCTGCCTATATATCACCTCCATGCATAATTGACGAATGCAGTGAGATACGTCACTGCGCATTTATACGCGGCGGCGCGATAATAGGAAAGAACTGTGTCGTGGGAAATTCGACCGAGTTAAAAAACTGTATAATATTCGATAGTGTTCAAATTCCTCATTATAACTATGTAGGGGATTCGATTCTTGGCTATCACAGTCATCTTGGAGCCGGGGCTATAACATCTAATGTAAAGAGCGACAAGAGTCTTGTTTCGGTGAGAAAGAATAATAGTATTATTGAAACAGGACTGAAAAAATTCGGGGCTATGGTAGGCGATTATAGTGAAATCGGCTGTAACAGCGTACTTTGTCCGGGCACTGTTATAGGAAAAAATTGTATTATATATCCGTTGTCGCTTGTACGCGGCTGTATAGATGAAAACAGTATTTTTAAGACACCTGAAAACATCGTGCGCAAATCAGTAAAATAATTTATACAGTAAAAGAATAAACAGGTATTTTGCTGCAAAAACTTTCTATAATTAAAAGCGCGATGTTTGTGTCTGTAGGACGTCGATTTTAAAGGTGTTCGCGTGTGAAGACATTCGCGTGCAAAGGCGTTTGTGTGCAAAGGCGTTTGTGTGCAAAGGCGTTTGTGTGTAAAGACATTTGCATGTAAAGGCATTTGCGTGATTTGTGTGTAAAGACGTATGTGTGTAAAAGCGTTTGCCTCTGTAGGCAGCAGGTTCCGCTCACTTTTTCCGGCGTCGGTTTTGTCATCCGCCGGAGTGTCTTATGACGGGTCTTTGCTCCTTATTGAATAAGGTTAAAACGCTGTAAATGAAAAAGAATTATGAGAGGAAATATTATTATGTGCGGAATTATCGGATATACCGGACGTGAAAATGCAGTACCAAAACTTCTTGACGGGCTTTCGGCTCTTGAATACCGCGGATACGATTCGGCTGGAGTCGCAGTATTTGATTCTGAAAACAAAGTTAAGGTCATAAAGTCAAAAGGAAGGCTTTCAGTTCTCAGAGACAAAATAAGCCTTATTTCCGACGAACTGTATTCGGAATGCGGTATTGGACATACGCGATGGGCAACGCACGGAGAGCCTTCAGATGTTAATTCTCATCCTCACGGCACTTTGAATGTCAGCATAGTTCATAACGGAATAATTGAGAATTATGCCGATATTAGGGAAAATCTTATCGGAGAAGGCTATAATTTTATTTCCGAAACAGATACTGAAGCTGCGGCAAAGCTTATCGACAGTATCTATATTAAAGCAAGAAATCCGGTTGATGCCATGATTAAAGCCTCAAAGCTTCTTAACGGTTCATTTGCCATCGGCGCGGTATTTTCAGATTATCCCGGTGTAATTTATGCAATGCGCAGAGAAAGTCCTTTAATTGCGGCGGTAAGTGATGAGGGATGCTTCATAGCGTCAGATATTTCAGCCGTATTAAAGTATACAAACCGATTTTATCGTATTAAGGAAGACGAAATAGCCATTGTCAACGAACATGAGATCACTGTTCTGGGAGCCGACAAAATGCCGGTATCCAAAGAATTGGAGACCGCGGATTGGGATATACAGGCGGCAGAGAAGAGCGGTTATCCGTTTTTTATGATTAAGGAAATTCATGAAGAACCGGAGGCAGTGCGCAAAACGCTGAGACCGCGCATTAAAGACGGAATACCGGATTTGGGTATTCCTGATCTTACTGATGAGAAGCTTATATCTTTTGAACGAATTCATATTGTTGCTTGCGGAACTGCAATGCATGCCGGTATGATAGGAAAATATGCTATTGAAAAGCTTTCAAGAATTCCGGTAAATGTTGAAATTGCGTCTGAATTCAGATACAACAATCCCATACTCGGAAAAAAGGAGCTTGTCGTTATAATTTCTCAGTCCGGTGAGACGGCGGATACTCTTGCCGCACTGAGACTTGCGAAACGAAACGGTGTGTATACGCTTGCTGTTGTCAATGTTCCCGGATCAACAATTGCAAATGAAGCCGACAGTGTAATTTACACATGGGCAGGTCCTGAAATTGCGGTTGCAAGCACAAAGGCTTATCAGGTTCAGCTTGCGGTTATGTATCTTTTTGCATTCAAGCTGGCATATATTCACGGAATGCTTTCTGAATCTGATATGAAAAAATATCTTGATGAACTTTTAAGCGATGTGCCTGAAAAGATAGGAAAGTCGATTGAGCTTGAGGAAAAATGCTCTGAAATTGCAGAAAAATACAAAAATCATAAAAATATCTTTTTTATCGGCAGAGGCGCTGATTATATTCTTAGTATGGAGTCTGCACTTAAGCTTAAAGAAATTTCATATATTCACTGTGAAGCATATGCTGCGGGAGAGCTTAAGCACGGCACAATATCCCTTGTTACCGACGGAACACCTGTTTTTGCGATAGCATGTCAGGACGGACTATTTGAAAAGATGGTAAGTAATATCGGTGAAGTACGAGCAAGAGGAGCAAGCGTCATCCTGATCTGTAAGGAAAGCTCAGAACTACCCGACGGAATTGCGGAAGAAATTATACGCGTACCGGAAACTTCCGAGCTGTTTATGCCGATGCCGGTCATTACAATTTCTCAGCTTATTGCATATTATACGTCGCTGAGTCTCGGACTTGATGTTGACAAACCGAGAAATCTTGCAAAATCAGTTACTGTAGAATAACTGAAATTTCCGTGTAAAATAATGAAAGGAAGCTTCCACTGTGTTGGATACGGTGTTTATAAAGTGGGGAAATATTTTGGAACGGACGGCTTTCGCGGAGAGGCAAATAAAGTTCTTACTGTAGAACATGCCTTTAAGGTAGGCAGATATTTAGGATGGCATTACGGCAAAGAGCACAAGTGTAAAATTGTTTTGGGCAAAGATACACGCCGTTCAAGCTATATGTTTGAATATGCTCTTGTAGCCGGACTGACATCAAGCGGAGCTGATGCATACCTGCTACATGTTACAACCACTCCTTCAATATCATATGTTGTCAGAACTGAAGACTTTGACTGCGGAATCATGATTTCTGCCAGTCATAATCCGTATTATGACAACGGAATTAAGCTTATCAACAGCCGTGGTGAGAAGATGAGCGAATCAATTATAGCCGATATTGAGGCATATATTGATGGTATTATAGGAGAACTTCCATATGCATCGAGAGAGAATATCGGTTGCACAGTTGATTATGCGGTAGGAAGAAATCGCTATACCGGTTATATCATATCGCTTGCAAGAAATTCGTACAAGGATTTTAATATAGGTCTTGACTGCTCAAACGGCAGTACGTGGATGCTTGCAAAGAGTATTTTTGATGCGCTTGGAGCTCATACATTTGTAATCGGGAATAGCCCTACAGGTTTTAATATTAATAAGGACTGCGGTTCGACTCATATAGAAGGACTGCGATCTCTTGTCAGAGATAAAGGACTTGATATAGGATTTGCCTTTGACGGTGATGCCGACAGATGTATAGCCGTTGACGAAAAGGGACAGGTTCTTACAGGCGATCATATACTGTATCTTTGCGGAAGCTATATGAAGTACAAAGGCGAGCTAAAGAGAAATACCGTTGTAACAACCGTAATGTCAAATACCGGATTATATAAAGCATTTGATGAAAAAAATATAGATTATGTTAAGACTGACGTCGGGGATAAATATGTATATGAGGCCATGCAAGAAGGCGGATACTGCCTTGGCGGAGAGGAATCCGGACATGTGATTTTTTCCAAATTTGCTTCAACCGGCGACGGTCTGATATCAGCTATCAAGGTTATGGAGGTACTTATAGAGAGCAAACTTCCTTCGTCGGGGCTTTGTGCCGGGCTTGAATACTATCCTCAGCTTACAAAAAATATTAGAGTGGATGATAAGGACGCCGCTGTTACCGACGGCGATGTGCTTGACGCTGTAAAATACGCGAAGGATAAGCTCGGCGATGACGGAAAGGTTCTTCTCAGAAAAAGCGGTACTGAACCGGTTATCCGCGTAACTGTCGAAGCCAGGGGAAAAGATCTGTGCCGGACGCTTGTCGATAAAATTGCGGATACAATAGTTAAAAAGGGTTATGAAGTAAAATAGATTTTAAAATGTCCGCCGTCTGTGTTTTTCAGGCGGCGGACATGGTTTATTTTTTTTAAGCTTAGAATGTAAATTATACGGATAATAATCTTGACTTATTTTATTAGATATGATAAAATATTTTGATACAGATTTTGATTAAATTGTATTGGGGTGATGAGTTTGGATAAAAAGGAACTTGGCGCTGAGCCGACGAACAATTCAGACTCATTTTGGAATCTGTCATCTGAATTTTCTCAGGACGCAAAAGAAAAAAAATTAAAGAAATTTTCAGATGATACGGAAGCTGTTCTTATAAATGTCGGTGAAGAAAATAAATGTGAAATATCAGAGAAAAGCTGTATTGTATCTGATGATGACTTTGCCGGCGAAGGGAAGAATCTGGCAAAGTCTGAAAATACTCCGGGTTTGGAAACAAACGCGGATAACGCGGATAATATGTACAAAAACAGTGAAATCTCAGATACGGATGCCGGGAATGAAGAACGTTATGAGCTTGAAAAGCTGCTTTTAAGACTTCGGGAAAGAGCTAAGCGAAATACTTCTGAACAAGCATCATGCGGAAGCCGTGAAAAACACGGCAGTTCGGAGTATAATGTGTCGGTTCCGCATTTTAATACGCCAAGCCAAACTGGACTAATTCGTTCATATCAACCGGGTCATCCGCTTGTCCGAAGCGTTGAGGTGCTTGAATGGCCGTCAAGGTACAGCTTTTATGAGAGATTTCGTCAGGACGCAGTCAGATACTTTGAAGCCGAAGAAACCGAATGCGAATACGCCGATTTTAATTCCTTTGTACCTCAATACTGCATGATGACAGAAAATCAGAGACGCTATTATATATGGTGGAGAACCTGTATAAGAAACGGCAGATACATATATGCTTCTAAAAGCTATATTTTGCTGTTGCTTTATGAGATTATAAATCTTCCTGATTTGCTTCCTCCGAATGAAGGTGTAAGGATTATCTGCAGGCTTATCTGCGGATATCATGATAAGCTTTGCGGAATCAGAAATTCGGTTGCTGTCTGGCTACGTGACTATTGTCTTATACATGAAGTTGAAATTCCGCCTGAATATATGGAGTGGATAGCGGAATATGCGGGTAAATATACCTCTTTTTCAGAATTTTTTGTCAAGTATGATCCGGAAACAAAGCTTCCTGATCCACAAAGCTATATACAGCTTCTGTCGCGTTATTCGTGGTGGGACAGTAAATATCTTTCCGGTGAAAACCGGCATATATTCGACAAATGCATGCAAAATGCTCTCACGGCGGCATACTGTTCGGAAAACTGTGACGGTATGTTTGATTTGTCACATATGCAGACGGGAAAATATATTGCCGAATCATACAGCGGAGCGGTATGTACTTCCGAGGTAAAATGCAGACTTCGTGTGTCGTACTATAAGTGTACAGGCTCCGGAGATTATCATTATGCAACCGAAATTGTAAAATATGCCGAAAATCAGGTAAGGCGTCTGATTGGAGTAAAGGCGCGTTTTAAGGTACAGGATCTTCCCAAGCGGATTTCAGATGCTATTGACGCTTACTTTGAACCATTGCTTGAAAAAGAAGATCAGAGAAGAAAGCTTGAAAAACGCAGCCGCTTGTCGACGCAGGAAATTTCGCCCGAATACAGCAAATTCTATGAGGCTGAAAGTACCGGAATTTCTTTTGAACATGCATTGGAAATTGAGAAAAAATCTTGGGAAATCACAGAAAAACTTGTAGAGGCTTTTGACGATACTGATATAAGATCCGGAGGATATGAAAAAAGAGACGCCGAAAATATGCCGAATTCAGATTCCGGACATGCCGAACGTGCCGACATTCAGCCTTCATTTGATTCCGGAGGAAAAGACGTATATGACGGCAGTGACGATGTGCTTCGCTGTGGAATTGAATTTTTACTTCGCGGAGACAAAATGGGATTTGCCGGGCTTGCAAAGTCTGAGAAAATGCTTCCGGATACACTTGCCGAAAAAATTAACGATAGATTTGCCGTGCTTATCGGGGATATTATATTGCAGCCGGATTCAGATTCTTATACAGTAATAGACGATTACCGGGATGATGCTGAAAGCTTTGTAAGCGGTACTCTTATAACGTGATCTGTTGACAGCATTGTTTTATTTTAGTATACTGCGCGGATTGCGCTGATGTTTACCGCGGAGAAAATTATTTGGCGTACAGTGAGTATTGCGCCGGAAAGGGATTTATGCTAATGGACGGAGATGAAAGCAGTTTCAGAAACAAATCTGTTCCCAAACGTATTTTGTCGTCGCTTATAGGTTCAATTGCGGCCGGCGTTGTACCGAGAACCGGTGCGCCTTATATAGCGATCGGGCGAGGAGACGAAATCTCCGCCTTGCTGTCTGATCTTGAAAAGATCAGTGAGGGCGGTTCTGCAATGCGTTTTATTATCGGACGGTATGGAAGCGGAAAAAGCTTTTTAATGCAGCTTATCAGAGGATATGCAACCGAACGAGGTTTTATAACTGCCGACGCGGATTTGTCTCCGGAAAGGAGAATTTGCAGTGGTAATGGCGGAGGAATTGCAACCTATAGGGAGCTTATAAAAAATCTTGCGTGCCGTGCTTCCCCTGACGGAGGGGCGCTTCCGGTCATGATTTCAAAATGGCTTTCTGAAGTTCAGCGTGATGTTGCGGAGACAGGCATCGAGATGGATTCTCCTAATTTTAGAACCGAGGTGTCGAAAAGGATATATTCCGCCGCACGGCAGCTTCAGGATTATGTCGGCGGATTTGATTTTTCATCCGTTATATCAGATTATTATGAGGCTTTTTGCGCGGGAGACGATGAAAAAAGAAGCTGCTGTCTCAAATGGCTTCGCGGAGAATATCGGACTAAGACGGAGGCTAAGCGTGATCTTCATGTTGGAGACATAATCGGGGATGATAACTGGCAGGATATGATAAAGCTTCTTGCTGTTTTTGCGCGTATGACCGGTTATCGCGGAATGGTAGTGTTCATCGATGAATGTGTTAATCTGTATAAGATAACAAACAGAGTTTCGCGTGAAAACAACTATGAAAAGTTACTGTCTCTCTTTAATGATACTATGCAGGGCAGGTCGGAGGGACTTGCATGGGTGTTCGGGGGAACGCCGCAGTTTCTTGAGGATACGAGACGCGGACTATTTTCGTATGAGGCGCTTCGCTCAAGACTGTGTGACAGCAGATTTGATTCTGGTGAATACAAAAATATGCTTGGTCCGGTAATTCGTCTGAGAAGGCTTTCTGACAATGAGCTTCTTGCGCTTTTGGCACGCATGACGGATCTTCATGCCCAGTATTACAATTGGGATCCGCCTGTAACTGAGAACGATATGCAATCGTTTTTGAAAGTCTGTCTTTCACGGGCGGGAGCCGACGCATTGCTTACTCCGCGCGAGCTTTTGCGTGATTATATGGCGGTTCTCGGTATCTTGCTTCAGAACAAAGATGCGGTCTTTTCGGAAGTTGTCGGAGCAGATCTAAAGACTGACGATAACGTAATTTCTTACGGACGTGAAGGTGAAGGAAGCCTTTCCGAATCAAGTGTTTCATACGGTGCTAAAATTGGCATACAGCCTGATGATATTATCATTTAAAAATAAATAAAATTAGTAAGGAGAATAATCATGGAGTGGACCTCGCTTAATGATCTTCGTGAAAAATATCTGTCATTTTTTGAATCCAAAGGACACCTCAGACATAAGAGCTTTCCTCTTGTTCCTATCGACGACAAGTCGATTTTACTTATAAACGCCGGAATGACTCCTCTCAAAAAATTCTTTACAGGTGAACTTGAACCGCCGAGGCACCGCATGACGACATGTCAGAAGTGTATTAGAACGCCTGATATAGAGCGTGTGGGTATTACTGCGCGTCATGGTACATATTTTGAGATGCTTGGAAATTTTTCATTCGGCGATTATTTTAAAGAGGAAGCTATTCCGTGGGCATGGGAATTTTGTACCGAGGTGCTTGAGCTGCCGAAGGACAAGCTGTGGGTAACGATTTATCTTGATGATGACGAGGCTTTTGATATTTGGCATAATAAAGTCGGCGTTCCTGCCGAGCGCATTGTGCGTCTCGGAAAAGAGGATAACTTCTGGGAACATGGAAGCGGGCCGTGCGGACCGTGTTCGGAGATTCATTTTGATCGCGGAGAAAAATTCGGCTGCGGAAAGCCGGATTGTAAACCAGGATGCGACTGTGATCGGTTTATGGAATTTTGGAATCTTGTTTTTACGCAGTTTGAGGGTGACGGGCATGGAGGATATGAAAGACTTTCAAAACCGAATATCGATACTGGAATGGGACTTGAAAGACTTGCCTGCCTTATGCAGGGGGTAAATAATCTTTTTGAGGTTGATACGGTACGTAATATCATGCTTGCCGTTTCGGAGGCGGCGGGAGTGAAATACGGAGAAAATGAAAAATCGGATATTTCTCTCCGTGTTATCACAGACCATATCCGCAGTACGGTATTTATGATATGCGACGGAGTTGTTCCTTCAAATGAAGGCCGGGGCTATGTTCTTCGCCGTCTTTTAAGGCGCGCGGCGCGGCACGGACGTCTTCTCGGAATTGACGGAACCTTTCTTGCGGATATTGTTCCTATTGTCGCGAGAGAAAATATCAGTGAATATCCGGAACTGACAGAAAAGCTTGAATATATTAAAAAAGTTGTCTCTATTGAAGAGGAGCGTTTCGCTGCAACAATTGACAGCGGCCTTTCAATACTTGAAGAGATGATTAGAAACGCAAGGGAAGGGAATAAGAACGTCCTTCCCGGAGAAGATATTTTCAGGCTCAGCGATACTTTCGGTTTTCCTGTTGATTTGACAAAGGAAATTGCTGCTGAATCAGGTCTTGAAATTGACATTTCGGGTTTTAATTCCCTTATGGCGCAGCAGAAACAGAGAGCGCGTGATGCCCGCGCCGCTATGGGAGATCTTGGATGGACGACCGGCACGGCTGAGGTGCTCGGTGATATAGAAAAAACTGAGTTTGTCGGGTATAATCAGACCTGCGCGGAATGTAAAGTAATTTCAATTATTGGATGTGAGACTTCCGAACAGCTGGATTCAGCGTCTGACGGAGACGTTATTATAATCCTTGACCGCACGCCGTTTTACGGTGAGGGCGGCGGTCAGGTCGGGGATACCGGCGAGATTATCTGTGGCGGACGTAAAATTACCGTAAATGACACGAAGAAAAATACGGGTATATACCTGCATTTCTGTACTCTTGACGGGACTCTCGTATCTGTAGGTGATACAGTTACAGCTCAAATTGATACAGACAGACGGGACGCGATACGAAGAAATCATTCAGCCTGCCACCTTCTTCAAGCTGCCTTGCGTGAAGTGCTCGGAGGTCATGTTGAACAGGCGGGATCATATGTTGACGAGGATCGTGTTCGTTTTGACTTTAAGCATTTTTCTGCGATGACAGACGAGGAAATCGCAAGAACTGAACAGCTTGTCAATAAGGAAATTCTTCGCGGACTTGAAATAGATACTTTGGAAACCGAAATTGAAACTGCCCGTAAGAACGGAGCTATGGCGCTGTTCGGAGAAAAATACGGGTCTGTGGTCCGAATGGTTAAAATGGGTGATTTTTCATGTGAGCTGTGCGGAGGTACTCATGCGAGCAATACCGCCAAACTTGGTTTGTTTAAAATATTGTCCGAATCTGGTGTTGCGGCAGGCGTCAGACGTATAGAGGGAACGACCGGAATCGGAATTCTTGAGCTGCTTGCTCAGAAAGATGATTTGATTTCTGAGACTGCAAGGGAGCTTAAGGCTTCGAATACCAATGATATTGCCAAACGCGCATCTGCGCTTTCGGAGGAGCTGAAAACAGCGCGCCATGATATTGAAGTTCTCAACGGACGTATAGCTTCAATGCAGATAAAATCTATGATTTCGGAGGCTGTTGACGTTGGACCTGTGAAGGTTATAACCAGGCAGACAAGTGGCTCTGCAATTGAAACGGCGCGCGCTGTATGCGATGAGATTAAGAGCTCATATGACAACTATGTTGTTGTAATATCTACGGATTTTGAGGGAAAACTTAATTTTGTATGTTCATGCGGAAAAGCCGCGGTAAATGCAGGAGCCAATGCTGGAAATATTTTGAAGACTATCAGCGCAATTGCAGGAGGAAAAGGCGGCGGGCGCCCGGACAGTGCGACTTCTGGGGCTAAAGATCGTGAAAAAATAGCAGATGCGCTTTCTGCAGTTGCAGATACTGTTTCGGGGATGCTGAAATAAGATTTTCGAGAAATATCTTTTTTAGCGAAATATAAATTTTAAGACTTAGTGAATGTGTAAAACATATTTAAATTGTTTTAACTGTGATCCATATACACGGAAAAATGAAGATGTCCCGCTACCTCTAATGGTGGCGGGACATCTTCATTTAGCTATAGATGGAATAAATTAATAAGTAAGTTATCCGAAATTTTATATCTGATTTTTGATTATCCGTATAAACACTATATTTTCAAGTGTTTTGAAGTATAGAAAATTATTCATTTTACCACGAATTTACCACGATTGAATGAGCCTTGATATGA